>ERZ779942.1174-NODE-1174-length-14014-cov-2.49395_pt1 | contig 14014 bp, 11 predicted proteins | sample MGYA00511941_ERZ779942 | MGnify/ENA primary metagenome ERZ779942 (study PRJEB29588, sample SAMEA2148265) | human gut metagenome | biome: human gut; feature: human-associated habitat; material: faeces | place: Denmark | collected 2008/2010 ... | reverse complement strand
CGGACGACGCTCTACCGTCAAGCCCATATCCTCGGCCAATTGCTGCAAGCTCTTGTTCGTGATCGAAGGCAAGATCGAGTGGGATTGCGGAGTGATATAGCTATTGCCACGGATTCCGAAGAAGTTAGCCGGACCGCACTCATCCAGATATTTCTTCTCTTTCGGATCCAGATACAATACGGCGGCGTATCCCTTGGAATGAGCGATCTCGCCGGCTACCAAGCTAGCGGCATAATTACCACCGACCTTGATCGTACCTGTCCCGTTAGGAGCCGCACGGTCGTACTCACGAAGTACGCATACCTTCGAGGGCTGGAATCCACCCTTGAAATACGGACCTACCGGAGTGACAAATATCATAAACATATATTCGGGAGCCGGCTTCACACCCACCTGAGCGCCCAAGCCGATCATCAGCGGACGAATATATAAAGCGGCACCGCTCTCATAAGGAGGAACGAAACGCTCGTTCAATTTCACGACCTTACGTACAGCTTCCTCGAACATCTCTACAGGCAACTCAGCCATCTTGATACCCCGGCTGGAAGATTGCATACGTTTAGCGTTCTCATCCATACGGAATACACGGATCTTACCGTCTTTCCCGCGGAAGGCCTTCAAGCCCTCGAAAGACTCTTGTCCGTAATGCAAGCAAGTAGCGGCCATGTGAATATTGATAATCTCGGATGAAGAAACTTCCAACTCACCCCATTTGCCGTCACGATAGTAGCATCTTACATTGTAGTCTGTCTTGATATAACCAAATCCCAGCTCAGACCAATTTAAATTTTCCATATCTATACAATTTGCTGTAATTAGTTTAAAATTAACAAATTACACTGTTAATAATATCGCTCAAAAGCAAAAACGCCCATAGCCGTCGCTATGGGAGATTTTGTGTACCGCAAATATACGCTAATTTATATATAGTTCGGCCTATAAACTAAAAAAAGCAAGCGGAAGGCTACATTTCGGCCTATAACGAATTATACCAATCTATCACTTGGTCGAACTCATTCTCCAACTCTTGCGCTGGGAAATCAAGGGCGACCGGATAGATCAAACACATCCATAAGGAAGGCGAATCGGACAACTTACGGTAAAAAGAAACCGGTAAATCCGGTAAAGTCTCCGTCGGATCGGTCATCAAGACCTCAAATATCAGTTGATAGGGATGCGAGTAAATCACCCGGTAACGGTGATGGTATTCCGGACCAGTCAAGAATGAGTATCTTGGAATGGGGCGTATATCTTGCTTTCTATCCTCCGGTTCCGTTGTTTCCGGATCGATCTCATCTTCTTCCAATAAATATTCTACTTGGCTATCCTCTGCTCCCGGGAATTCTAAGTCTGGAGTCTCTTCCATGGCCTCGATCTCCCCAAAATCCGGAAGTTCCGAGAAATGTATTCGTTGAAGCCCTGTATCCTCCTCGGAAAAACAGATAATCTCCGGGCTGAAATTCCGGTTCTGCCGAGACCACACCTCATAATCCCCGATAAAATACACCCGCTTCTTCGCCCGGGTAACCGCCACGTTCAGGATATTGCTATTTACCCAACCTATCGCACCAGTTGAAGAAGGTTGGCATCCCAACAGGAAGATAACCTCCTCGGCTTCTTTTCCTTGGAATTTATGGACCGTTCCGCAGTTGGCAGTCTCCCACCCCTTAAATTTACCTTTAAGCCCACTATACTCCTCCGTATTCAAGACGGCTTTAACCGCAGCCTTAATGCCTTTCACAACCGTGGTGAAGGGGGAGATCACATATAATTTCCGGGTATCCTCTTTCTCCCGGTGTTTTCCCATCCACGCCAATATCAAGCGCAAGCATACCTCGCCTTGCTCCGCCACGTAATGATCATTATTCCCTTTAGCGCTAGTACCTTTCTTACCGGGCACATCGATCCATAAGGAATGATCTAGCAACAATTGACTTTTCTCCTCGTCTTTCACCGCATCTTTCATTCCCAGAATCATCGTATCGTCGTACGACACCCGGTTGGAGATGCTAAACATAGGATTGATACAACGACGGTGCACGACCAACGGACAGCCTACCCACGTCTCTCCAATCCAAGACCCATAACGGTTTATCAAATCGGCGAAACCTTGCACGGAATGGGATTTCGAGAGGTAAGAAGACAAGGATACGATACCACATTTCTTTTGATAGAGAGTCATCAACGTCTCATCGGTGGTGACTACCGGTTCCACTTGTTTCGGGTCTCCCACGATGATCGCTTTCTTTGCCCGCCACAAAGCGCCTACCGCACATTGGGGAGCGGCTTGCCCGGCCTCGTCCACGATCAACAATCCCAATTGCTCCCTACCCATGTACTCCAGCATCTTCTGTACGGAAGCGAATGTGGTAGATACCACAGGCACCAAGAAAAACAAGCTATTCAACACATGTGAGAATATCAATTCTTTCTCCTCCGGCATATATTTATTATCCCAAAAGGCCAACAGCGAATAAAGGTTGCAACGCCATTTGTAGGAATTGATCACAAAAGAGCCATGCAGGACCAAAGCTTGATAAAATAGATCTTCCCTTGCTTTGTCGAATTCAGCGTTCTTCAAAGGATTCGAGGACTGCATCTTCTCGTCCGCCATCCTAAATACCTCTTCGTTACAAGAGACCGACCGCCGCAATCGCTCCACTATTCGATATTGCTTCAAGAACTCTTGTTGAGCGATATCGAAAGAAGGGAAACGGTTCTTAAACTCCCGCATAACCTTCTCATTGTCTCTTTTAGGACTCATCTTGGAAACAAACGGCCTTAATACCATTTCGCTGAAAGAACGGATATTATCCCCTTTTCCTAAACGGGCGGATATCAATCCCCAGGCCTGTTTCGTATGTTTTCCCGGATCGGTATTTCCATTGAGCATATTGGAAGCCAAATCTCCGAAAAATAAATCTTTACCCTCACTAAAGACTAGAGAGTGCCCGGCTTTTGACATGGCTTCAGCGGTAGGTAGTTTACTCGTCTCGGGTAACTCGAAGGTGATATTCTCTACAGCCGTATTATTACAGGATGTCACAAGAATTCCATAATCGGCCAATCCCCGTCCCGTCTGCAAACCAAATGTCTTCTGACTTTTACCTGCCTCCAAAGACTTCACTAAAAGCGGAGTCTCTGTAAAGGCATCATCCGGCTGATTCAAATCCGCTAATAACCGGGCACGCCGTACCACGTACTCGGCGATAATATCTTTCAGCAATGTTGTCTTACCCGTTCCCGGAGGGCCATTCACGGAGAAAATGCCACAGCCTCCCGCATTTTCTTCGGCCAACGCTATATTAATAGCCATCTGTTGCATCAACGCCGGGCTGAACTCAGAAGGCCAACGGCCCAGCGGATATCTTTCCGGACCTAACCATTTCCTATAATTCTCTATTGAGCATATACTTTGACGGTTCCCTCCACTCATCAAAGGAGCATTTATATAGTTCACCAGTAAACGATTGGGCCTTTTATCCAGCAGACTTTTACGAACCCTGCTTAAATCTTTCGCATAGAAGCTTATGCTTAAGTCCGTATCATCCGATTTTAGCGCACGGGCACAAACCCGCTCCAAATCATTCCTTCTAAATCCATCATTTACGGTAAATAGACTCCGGATCCGCAGTCGATCTAGCAACTCTACCGTCTTCTGCCGCAAAAGAGAGAAGAACTCTATCCCTTCCTCATCCTCAATTGTCATAAAGAAGTCGTTTCCATCCTCCAGTAGTTCCTCCAACCACTCCTCATCAACCTCCCGGTCATGAATTAAGCAGCTGATCGCCCAGATATAAGGCGAAAGTTGGAACGAGCCTTCTATGTACTCTCCGGACGGGGATAAATCAATCGTATAGAGCACGCTTACAGATTTATTCTTCTCCAACAGCTTACGAAAACGCTCATTATCCTTATCCGCCGGAATCAAACGATATAGCTCGGACAAAAGATCATATTTAGGAACACCTCCCACATACAGACGGAAGCTATCCGCATCCCTGTATGGAGCATATATGAAATACTTCAACTCATCCTCCGATCTCACATATCTTACCCGTACCTCATCCTCCGGTAAACCAGATTTAGAAGCCTGAGGGAATGACAGCTCTTGAAAATATTCCAACACTTCCCAGTAAGCCAGAATACTAGTTGTTGTATCATGGGTACGATTCGAGACAAAGCCCAATAGCGTTTTTAAGTAAGTTAAGTCCATGCTTTAAAAAACCTTAGTTTACACGAAAGCGCTCAGTTAGCCGCTTTGTTAGATTAATGATCGTAAATGTAAGCTATTTCGAAGTATATTTGCTACATTCGCGTCAAAAATAATTAAAATATGAAAGTCATTGATCTGATAAGGAATAGTAAGAGTACCGCTTTTTCTTTCGAGATATTACCGCCGCTGAAAGGTAACAGTATCCAGAAGGTATATAATGTGATTGACAAGTTGAAGGAATTCGACCCTAAATACATAAATATCACCTCCCATCATAGCGAGTTCGTCTATAAAACCTTACCAGACGGAAGTTTCCAGAAAGTAAACATCCGTAAACGTCCGGGCTCCGTAGCGATCGCTTCGGCTATCCAGAATAAATACGGTATTCCTGCCGTACCCCATATTATATGTAAAGGCTTTACGAAAGACGAGACGGAATACGCTTTGATCGATTTGAACTTCCTTGGCGTAAACAACCTCTTAATATTAAGGGGAGATATAAAGACCTTAGAGGCCTCCCAGCAAAAACCGGAGTTATATCACGACCACGCAACTGATTTACAACAGCAGGTAAATCATTTCAACGAAGGTATTGCGTTAGACGGTTCCAAGATAGACGGTATAGAGACTCCCTTCTCGTACGGCATGGCTTGCTATCCGGAGAAACACGAGGAAGCACCCAATATGGAATCCGATATCTATTACTTAAAGGAGAAAGTAAAAAATGGCGCTGAATATCTGGTAACCCAGATGTTTTTCGATAATGACAAGTACTATGCGTTCGTGGATCGTTGCCGTGCGGAAGGTATCACGGTTCCCATCATCCCCGGTATCAAACCGATCGTTTTCAAGAACCAATTAACGGTTCTTCCGAAGATATTCCGTGCGGATATCCCAGAGCCTTTCGCAACAGAATTACGTAAATGTAAAGATGATGCGGAAGCGAAAGAGGTGGGTGTGGAATGGTGTATACAGCAGTGCAAGGATCTGATCGCTCATGGCGTACCGAGCTTACATTTCTACACAATGATGGCCTCGGATAGCGTTTACAAAATAGCAAAAGAAATTTATTGAGATACAATAGGGGTTTTTCCACGCTGAGTTGTCTAATAGAAGTACACGATTGAACAATCATGTACTAAGTATGGTTATTTTTAAAATTCTAAGGTAATGAAATACATATTCTTTATTGGACTTGACTTGTTATTGTATCCGTTTTTAGTTTTACTCTATATATGTCAATTGATATTTACAAAACCCCGCACCTTTTGATATCTGAATACTTTTCCGTAACTTCGTTCCTTATTCTATAGAAAAGGAAATATCTCATGTATTTTAAAGATATCATCGGGCAAGAGGAAGTAAAGGAACGGTTGAGGCAATCGACTCGGACAGGGATCGTACCCCATGCGCAGTTATTCACGGAGCAAGGGGGGGCCGGGGCGTTTCCGCTGGCTTTGGCTTACGCCCGTTATCTGAATTGTACGAACCGGACGGAGACGGACGCTTGCGGACGTTGCCCGTCATGCCTTAAATATGACGAATTGGCACATCCCGATTTGCATTTCGTATTCCCGATCGTAGCCAAGAAAGAGAAAAAGAAAGAGGTCTGCGATGATTATCTCAGTGAATGGCGTGGGTTCCTCAAAGAACATCCCTATTTCAATATGGATGAATGGCTGGATTATATCGAGGCCGGAAACTCACAAGCGATCATCTATTCCAAGGAAAGCGATGAGATTATCCATAAACTGAGCCTAAAGATTTATGAGGCGGAATATCGTATCCTGATGGTTTGGTTGCCGGAGAAACTACATCCTACTTGCGCCAACAAGCTTTTGAAAATCATAGAGGAGCCTCCTATGAAAACGGTTATCCTTATGGTATCCGAGACACCGGACCTTATCCTCGGGACCATCCAATCCCGTGCGCAACGCATCCACATCCGTCCCATTGAGACCGATGCGATCATGAATGCCATGGTATCCCGTTTCGGGCTTTCGCCCGACGACGCTAAACACGTCGCTCACCTCTCCTCCGGAAGTTTTATCAAGGCGATGGAGGCGATTAGCTTGGGCGAGGAAAATAAATTCTTTCTGGAGCAATTCAAGGCCATGATGCGAAACTCATGGGCACGAAACGTAAAAGGCATGAAAGCGATGGCGGACGTCATGGCAGGGATCGGACGGGAACGACAAAAAAACTTCCTCTCCTATTGTCAGCATTTGATCCGGGAGAACTTCATGTACCGGTTCCAATCGCCGGAACTTAATTATATGAATCTGGACGAGGCTAGCTTCTCCGTTAAGTTCTCCCCTTTCGTCAACGAGCGAAACGTGATCGATTTGATGGAAGAATTGGCGAAAGCGGAACGCCATATCACACAGAACGTGAATGCCAAGATGGTCTTTTTTGATTTATCCTTACGAATTACCGTACTAATCAAAAGATAAGTCTTCAGATTTTCTTGTTACGCCAATTTCCTTTCCATAAATAGAAGAAAGAAGAAAGGATCATGATATTATATACATACTCCGTAGTCCAGCAAACCGCCACGTCCGCACGCAACCATACGGCGACATACAATATATATAATACGTACACGAATATGCTAGCCATATCGATTTCCAGCGCACGGCGGGTATTGCCTGTCCCCGATACGCTAAAGAAATAAATAAAACCGGGAACGGCGAAAAGATAAGAGGACAGCATCACCCACAGCGAGGGGATCGAGCTAGCGATCAGATCCGGGTTATCCGTATAAATACGCAATACGGTAGACGGGAACATAGCGATCAAGATACCGATCGGTAGCACGAACGCATAGCATAGCCCGATCATCCTCCGGCAAAGCGGAAGCACCCGGTCCGACTCCCCGGCGCCGATCAAGTTACTTACCAGCGAGCTGTTCGTGGAGGCGAAAGCATTCACGAACATAAACAGGAACGAGGAGATGCTACGTACCACATTCGTAATCGCCAACGGCCGCTCGCCCAGATGCTCCATAGCGATGAAGAAGATAAACCATCCCCCAAAAGCGATCCCATGCTGGATCATCACCCAGATAGAGACACTCAGTATTTGTCCCAGCATCCTAAAATCCACTCTCGTAAAACGGAACAGACCATATTTTTTATAATCTATCTTCTTCCAAGTATAAATCACGAAGAACAATACGGAAACAGCTTCCGAGATCGAGGAAGCGATAGCGGCACCCGCTATCCCCAAAGCGGGGAACCCGAACTTACCGAATATCAAGATATAGTTCAAGACCACGTTGGTAAGCACCATCACCACCGAATTGGCCGTCAAGATCTTCGTATTCGTCGTACTCACGTAAAACGCACGGAACATCACCGCTATAAAAGAGAAGAAGAACCCGTACACCCGCCAGTCCAGATAGCTCATCGTCGCCCGATACACCTCTTCTGAGCCGATCATCCGGTGGAGCAGATAGGGCGTAAGCAGATTAGAGGCCGTAAACAACACCGCCGCCAGCAGAAAAAGGAATAGCCCGCCTTGCGTGAAAACCTCGCCGATCCGCTTATACTCCCCCTCACCATTACGACGTGCCATCAGCACCTGAGCTCCTACACTGAAACCAAAGCCCAGCATATAAATCACGAGATAATAGACTCCTGCCAAGGCGGAGGCACCTAGCTCAACCTCGCCGACACGTCCCAGATAAGCGGTGTCCGTCAATCCGATCATATGCTCCATGAGCAAGCTGATTAATACCGGATACGTGATCTTTAGAATTTGTTTGTTCGTATATCGCATGATGAATCTTAAATAAAAGGGAGGCAAAGGTAGTAATAAGATGCCAGTCACACAATATTACCCCATGCGATCCGTTTCTTATCATATTACATTATTATACGAAGAGATATGGTTACAAAACTCATCATGGCCTGCATTTTGTCCGCTACGCTATTGAGCTGCAACGGGCAAAACACAAATACGATCAACTACGCTACCGTCGAACCCCTGCATATCAATCGTTTTGACAAGGATTTATTCCGGCTGATCGATACGGGAGATACCACCTTGCAACCCGAACTAATCAAACAATACCCGGAAATGCTGGATATCATCGGGAAAGGCATATTAAACCTGCAAACCATCGAGACTCCCGGCTTCTTCGAGAAAATGCGGAATTATTACTCGGAGCCTACCTTGAAAGGCTTGTATCGTGACGCTATCACCCAATATGATTCCGTGGAGGATATCGAGAAATCCTTGGGGTACGGATTCGCCTATCTAAAGGAGAATTTCCCCTCGATGCAGATCCCTGCTATCTATATGCATGTATCTGGTTTCAACCAGAACGTATTGGTAGGCGATAGCCTGCTTTCCCTTTCCATCGATAAGTATATGGGAAAGGACTATCCCTTGTATCAGGATTTCTTCTATGACTCCCAGAAATTGAAAATGCAACGTGGACTTGTAGTCCCGGATTATCTGGCGGGTTGGCTCATGTCCGAATATCCTTTCGCAGGAAAAGAGAACGTATTGCTGGACCGGATGATTTACGAGGGAAAAATCAAATACCTGCTCTCGCAAGCCTTAGGCGTTCCCGATGCCGCCGAGCTAATGGGATACACCGAACAGGCCTACAACTGGTGCAAGGACAACGAAGGAACAATCTGGAAAGCAATCATCGAGCGCAAGCATCTTTATACCCCGGATCAACTGACGACTTCCCAATATTTCGAGGATACCCCGACCATTTTCCCCGGGAACGACGCTCCCGGGAATATCGGGACTTGGATAGGCTGGCAGATCATCAACCAGTACATAAAGGAGACGGGATCTACCCCGGAGGCGTTGATGCAAAACAACGACGCCCAAGAAATCCTAACCGCCTCAAAGTACAAACCCCTATAAACAGGAAAACCGCCCTATTCTCACGAACAAGACGGATAACCTAATCTAACTTAATTCTAATACCATGAAAAACACTATATCTTAATAACAAGGCTTTTAAAAAAAGGTTCAATGGAATGAGATTTTAAACCTCTTATTTACCTTGGTTGTTGTAACAGGAAACGAAAACAAGGTGAGTCCGATGGATAATGATCTCTTAGATATAACAAAATTGAGGCGCTGGCGGATCTGGAAATTGAAACTTATTGACGCCAGGCTTTATTTTGTAAGCATTTTCGTGGGATTGCTGACCGGGTTGGTAGCGGTACCTTATCACTATCTGCTCCAGCAGTTATTCAATAGCCGGAAACTTTTTTTCGACGGTCATTACCCTTGGTATTTCCATGTCTTGTTCTTCTTCACGCTATGGGGTATATTGCTTTGTGTGAATTGGATGGTCAAGAAGATGCCGCTGATTACCGGTGGGGGCATTCCCCAGACACGGGCGGTTATCAATGGCAGGATCACTTATAAGAACCCGTTGACACAATTAATCGCCAAGTTCACGGGAGGGATATTAGCAATCAGCGCCGGCCTGTCCCTTGGTCGTGAGGGGCCGTGCGTACAGATCGGATCTTACGTGGGGAATATCATTTCCAAATGGGGACACGTATTGGCTGGAGAGCGCAAGCAACTTTTGGCCGCCGGCGCAGGTGCCGGATTGGCCGCCGCTTTCGCCGCTCCCCTCGCTTCCTCACTTTTGGTGATCGAGTCCATCGAACGGTTCGACGCTCCCAAGACCGCCATTACCACCTTGCTGGCAGGGGTCGTGGCGGGAGGCGTAGCGAGCTTGATTTTTCCCTTCAACCCCTACTCGCAGATTAGCGCTATTGCCCCGCAGGCTACTTTTATAGATCAACTGAAGTTGTTCTTATTTCTGGCCGTGGTTATTTCCGTCTTCGGGAAAATTTACTCGATGTTTACCCTTTGGTGCAAGGATTTCTTTACCAGACTGAAGCATCCTCCTTATATGAAGATGTTGTACCTGCTTATCATAGCGTATACGATCTCATTGACGGAGATCGACTTGACAGGAGGAGGCGAGCAATTCCTTATCATGCAAGCGATGCATGGATATCACCCCGTTTTATGGATAGCGGCGATGATGCTCATCCACTTGATATTCACGTCTCTCTCTTTCTCCTCCGGACTGCCGGGAGGGAATTTCATCCCTACACTAGTTACCGGGGGATTGTTCGGGCAGATCATCGCCTTATTATTGGTGAAGTATGGTTTCATTGAGACGGAGAGCATCAGCTATATCATGTTAATCAGCATGGTAGGTTTCTTGGTGGCGGTAGTCCGGACACCACTGACGGGTATCGTCTTGATTACGGAGATAACCGGGCATCTGGATGTATTCTACCCCTCTATCATTGTCGGCGGGCTTACGTATTACTTCACGGAAATGCTACAGATAAAGCCCTTTAACGTGGTTCTCTATGACGAGATGATCTCGACTCCAGCCTTCCGTACCGAAGGGCGTTCCAGCCTGTTCGTCGAGATCATGACAGGTGCCTATTTCGACGGGAAGGAGGTAGATCACCTCACCCTCCCCCAACGTTGTATCATCAAGACTATTCACCGGGATCGCAAGGACTTGGCTCCTGCTGGACAGACCCTTATCCCCGGCGATCAGGTAGAGATCGAGATCGATTCGCAGGATATCGAGAAGCTGTATGAGCCGCTGGTTAGCATGGCGAACATCTATTAATCGCTGATCTGCCAATCGCCTCGAAAAGAAATGCCACACCAAGAATCCCCCGGTGTGGCACATTTACAAAACGCTACATTATCAGAAGTTATATTGAGCGGAAACATTAAGTCGATTGGCGTGGCGGGTCATATCGTTGAAATCGGTACGCCAACCTCTCAAGTACTCGGCGCCGACTTGCAGATTGGCGTTCACGTTCCAGAAAATGTTGGCTACCAAGTATTGACCGTAGCGGTATTGATCCGACGGAGTAACCGGGTAATCATTCTCGCTGTATAAACGAGTCTGGCTATAGGTACTGGAGACGAATACCTTCGGCGTGATATTATACTGCAAGCCAGCATACCAACCCATCATCGGAAGCACTTGCATCTTGCCTTTGGCCTCGGGGTCCGGAACCAGATCCACGTCCAGATTACTGATATCATTCAAGAACTGGCTGATACCCCGGCCGTAAGTAGCCTGACCGTAGAAGTTCAGCTTGCTCGTCACATTGAACGTAGAGGCGGCAAACACGCCCCAGCCGGCCTTAGACTCGGCCCGTTGCGCCACCAAGTTCTCGTACGTCATATTACGTACGATACCAGCTACACGGATATGGCTGCTCTTATTCCAAGCGTATTGGATATAGGCAGGGAAGTTCGGCATACGTTGGTTACTGATATTCACGCTTTGGTTCGTGATGCCATCCACCACTGGCATCTCGATACCTACACCCGCTTTCCATCCCTTACCGAAAGCACGCTCATAGCGTAACAGGGTGGCACGGCTGAAAACCTGTCCGGCAGGCCCCGCATAATCGATCGAGGGCGGAAGAGCGGCCAGATCCATGAAGGTACTATAATCGTAACCCATCGTGAAACCAAGGAAAGACACATAGGCGTTCTGGAGCTCGAAGACCTTGCTGCCTCCCCGGAAGTTACCCGCCGTATACACGACGAAATCCCCGAGGTGTTTGGTACGACCCACTAATTTCAAGAATATCGTACTGGTAGTAGCGTCCATCTGGAACTGGTTACGGACGTAGTTCTGCCCACCATTCGGGATCATGGACGGATAAAAATCGACATCATCCGAGATCCCGCCGAAATCATACTCCGCCGTAGCCTTCACGTAACCGCCGATACCCAAGGCGAAACGTCCCTTACGATCGGTCAATACGAAGCGGGGGGCTTTCGGGTCGTGGAAACGAGGGCTCTGCGTCTCATTCATTATCCTCACGATTTCATCACCTGCCTTGTCTTGGCTGACAAGGACTATCGAATTTGGCGCATCATCCTCGATGACCACCTTTTGAGCCTTAGCGGGAGCCGATAAGAATCCCATACCTAGCAGTAATACTGCTCCTTGTACAAATAGTCTCATAAATGTGTTTTGTTTAGATTAATTACCTACCTTGAACAAGGCTATAAAGAAAAGGTTCTGATTTTAACAACCCTACGAGCACTTTTTCCACCCTATTGCCCGTTCAAAAAATATTCATATATTTGCGGAATATATTATTTGGGATGAGAAGATTTTTATTGTTCATACTCGCTGTTCTTTACCTCGGGGTTTCCTCCGGGTTTGCGCTGAATTACCATTATTGTATGGGTAAGTTGGCGGAGGTGAGTTTGCAGTATCTTGACACTTGCCCCAGTTGCGGTGAGGCGGGCACGTCCCATAAGTGCTGCTCTACCGAGACGGAATATGTTAAGTTATCCGTCGATCAGGATGTGGCGAATACGCTCGTGCAATTGTCCGCTCCTGTCGCTGTAGTTTTGTTGTTCGATCTACTCGACTCCTATAAGATCGCCGGGCGAGACGAGACAACACGTTCCAATCCCTTTATTAATCCACCCAAGGAGAATAGCGCTATCCCGTTATTCGTCCATCATTGTACTTTTTTGATTTAGCGTATAGGCTTCCTTTTTAAAAGGCGATTTACGTCTGTTTACGCACGAGTACCGGCGTAATCTATTGCGAGTACTGGAGTAATCCACCGCAAGTACTGGAGTAATCCATTGCAAATACTGGAGTAATCCATTGCGAGTACTGGCGTAAAACATCACGAGTACTCATGTGATCGCTTGCCTTCAAAGACGAACAAATAAGCGTTCTCATATGTTTTCAAATCATAAAAGCTCATTCAAATGTTAAATAGAATCATTCGTTACTTCCTTGAGAACAGGGTGGTAACCTTACTTTTACTAGTGCTGATTATCGTATGGGGCATTTCCACGTCCCCCTTCAATTGGCACGGAGGGATCATTCCCCGGAATCCGATTCCGGTAGACGCCATCCCCGATATCGGCGATAACCAGCAGATTGTGGCCACGGAATGGATGGGCCGCTCGCCGAAGACCAGATCACCTATCCGCTGACCACCTCTCTTTTAGGTATCCCGGGAGTGAAGACGATCCGTAGTTCCTCCATGTTCGGGATGTCCTTCATATACATTATCTTCGATGACGATATAGAGTTCTACTGGAGCCGTTCCCGTATATTGGAGAAGCTGAACTCCCTGCCTCTGGGAACCTTGCCGGAAGGCGTACAGCCTACCTTGGGACCGGACGCTACCGCCCTCGCAGATCTATTGGTATACGCTGGAAGGACGGGACCCCAAGACCGGTAAACCTACCGGAGGCTGGAACGCCGAGGAGTTGCGTACGATACAGGATTTCTACGTCAAGTACACCTTATCCTCCGCCGAGGGGGTATCCGAGGTTGCCTCGGCGGGCGGCTTCGTGAAGGAGTACCAGATCGAGTTGAACCCGGATGCCATGTATGCCTTCAACGTCTCCGTGATGGATATCATGAGCGCCATCAAGAAGAACAACCTCGATATCGGCGCCGAGACGATGGAGATCAACAAGGTGGAGTACCTGATCCGGGGCTTGGGGTATATCAAGAATGTAAAAGATATAGAGAATGCCGTCATCACCGTTCGGGAAGGCGTACCGGTTCGCATATCGGACGTGGCGTTCGTGAATATCGGTCCCGGAACCCGACGGGGAGGGCTGGACAAGGAGGGTGTGGAGGCCGTGGGCGGAGTGGTAGTAGCCCGCTATGGCTCCAACCCCTTGGAGGTTATCAATAACGTAAAGGCGAAGATCAAGGAGATGGAGCCGGGATTGCCCCAAAAGGTACTGGCGGACGGGACGGTCTCCAAGGGAACC
>ERZ779942.1165-NODE-1165-length-14117-cov-4.99659_pt1 | contig 14117 bp, 9 predicted proteins | sample MGYA00511941_ERZ779942 | MGnify/ENA primary metagenome ERZ779942 (study PRJEB29588, sample SAMEA2148265) | human gut metagenome | biome: human gut; feature: human-associated habitat; material: faeces | place: Denmark | collected 2008/2010 ... | reverse complement strand
GGTCGCCCGACGCCATTTGGCTTGTGCCGCAACCGCTGCACACAGCGACTAACGCCAGAAATCCAACGAAACACTTCTTCATATCATTCAATTTTGTTTTATGATATACAAAGGTAGGGAAAGTATTGGAAGGTTATTCTGTTTTCTTACTTTTTACTTTTTTATTCAGTATCTTTATAATATCTACTCTAATTGCTTTCTGTAAACAGCGTCCAATGTGTTTCCGTCTTTGTCTTTCCAAACGCGCCACCCGTTATTGCAGCTGCCGGTGCAGAAGTCGGCAGCAGTACTCGGACTTGAAAAGGTGATGTCATGCTCGCTGTTATCGCGTATTCGTATCGCAAAGATAGAAAAAGAATTTTTATCCTTGTCATTTCAGCTCCTTATATGCTTCTTTTTTGTCCTGTTTCGTGTGTTGTTTCCCGTTTGCGTAGGGTGAACGGACGGCGTTGATATGGCCGACTGTTTGTTTGGATGCGCGAAACAAACTGTTTCCCTATGGAGAACACTTTGTTCGGTATGTTGGAACACTTTGTTTCAACGCACGGAACATTTCGTTTTATCGTATGGAAACAAAATGTTTTTATACGATAGAACAAAGTGTTCACCGCTGTGAACTAATCTGTTAGCTTACTTGTCGGATAAAATAGGCCCGCGTATTCCCCGGCATCCCTGCGGTACTCTACCAGCTATATTCCTCGCTGTAAGAATCGAAGGCCGGTTCTCCCTGGATGTTATACTGACGGAATATGCTGCGAATATATGCTTGGTCGTCGGGAGAGAGGTAAGACTCTTCCCGGTAGAAGCGGTAGTATTTTCCGCGACCGAAGTGGGCGATGAGCCGGTTTTTCAGCGTATGCAGATATTTGTACGGAACATCATCGAGCAAATGGCTGATGCCCCACGCCACATGTGCCTTTTGTGCCGACTGGAAGTAAGGACATTTGCTGCTGTCTGCCGGTATGCACAGTGGGTTGATGACGCGGATGGACGGATATTCGGGCGTGTCGCGGACAGCGGCAAGGCGGTGCAGGCAGGTTTCGGCTTTTGCGCATTGGGCGTTGAAGCAACGTGAGAAACTATAAGGTGCCAATGGCTTTTCTGATTGATGTTTCATATTTACAGGTATAATGATATAGCAGACAAAGGTAAGGCCTTTTTTCCCGGGAAGGAAAGGAAACAAATGAAAAGTTTTCTGCTATTTTTTATCCTTTTCTATTCTACTCAATCTATAAATACCTATATTTGGCCTGTTTTTGTAACCTTAGAGCAACTGTAGGATGTCTTTGTTTATACCACTAACACCGGATATGGATGATGAAACACTTTTCGCGCGGGTAGAGCGGGGAGACGTGGAGGCGTTTACCGTGGTCTATAAAAAGTATCATAAGCTGCTTTATGTACTGGCTTATCGCTACCTGATGAACAAGACCATGGCAGAGGATGCGGTGCAGCATGTCTTTACCCGTTTCTGGGAGTTCCGTTCGGAACTTCGCGTAGGTGTCAGTCTGAAGAACTATCTGGTGACGATGACGAAGAACCATATTCTTAATGTAATCCGCAATGAGAATACTGCCGTCGCAAAGAATTATGAGATAGCGCAAAGCACGCCCGAATATGAAGATACGCTGGTAGAGAATCTGGAGAAGAAGGAACTGATGTCATTGTTTTATCAAGCGCTGGACAAGCTGCCGTCTCAGAAACGTGAAATCTGTATAATGAAAGTGCGTGATGAACTTACCAATCAGGAAATAGCGGAGCGCATGCATTTGTCGGTCAATACCATCAAGACCCATTATTCGGAAGCGTTGAAGTTGTTGCGCGCGCATCTGCATAAATTGCTAATATTTGTTACATACCTCACCCTGCTGAAGCATTTAAGTGTCTTTTTTATACTATGGATAATAAGATGATGAATAAACCCACCGAAGAACAGATACAGGAAGTACTTGCCGGAACATCTACTCCTGAAACAGCCCGTCTTGTCGCGCAATGGTTCGCTACGGATGAAGGAACGGCCTATTTGTCCCGAAGCATGGATTGTGAGGTGGAACAGGTGAAGCTTGGTTATGAAGAACTTTATGTGAACCATGAAATAGCGTCTGATGAATTGTTTGCCCGTATTCGCAGGAATATCCGCCGGAAGCGTATCCGCAGGATAGCTTTCCGTGCGGCTGCGGTATTGATTCCGTTTATTGTGCTGGCAGGCCTGTTTGTACAGTTGGACAAGCGGGTGGATTTGTTTGGCGGTTCCGGTTACGAAGAAATCTATGTGGCAAAGGGTGAGCGCCTGCAAATGATGTTTCAGGATGGCACACGCGTATATATCAATTCCGATTCCCGCTTGAAGTACCCCAGGAAGTTCGCGCTTTCCAGCCGCGAAGTCTATCTGGAAGGTGAAGCTTATTTTGTGGTATCTAAAAATCCGGACCGCCCTTTCATCGTTAATCTGAACGGGCCTGCCATTCATGTACTGGGAACTTCGTTCGATGTCAATGCCTATCCGGATAATAAAGATATTACCGTATGTCTGGATGAAGGGCGTATCGACCTTACGCTCCCCTCGGACAAGAAATATCCGGTGCAGCCCGGTGAACGGCTGGTGTACAACCGGGAGGACGACCGCTGTACCATTTCACGAAACAGTGACACCCGCTTTTCTTCTTTGTGGAAAACAAATGTAATCGCTTTCAGGGATGCTCCTCTGGCGGAAGTTATCAAGGTGCTGCATCGCTGGTATAATGTTGATTTTAAAGTGGAGAACCAGGACGCTTGGAATGTTTATTTCACGCTGACTTCCGAAAATACACTTCTTGAAAAAGTATTGCGTGATTTGGAGAAGATCGCCCCCTTATACTTTCGGTATGATGAGGCTGAAAAAGAGGTAATTGTCACTACAAAATAAAATTCAGCAAAAAAAAGAGATTTTCTCTCACCCGTTCCGGACTCTTGTGTGTCTACTTAGTATAAAGAGAATTTTATACTATTGCTAATCTAAAATTAAAGTTATGAAACACAAGATTCTGCTTGTACTGCTTTTTAGCTCTATGGCTTGTATTACGGCCACTGCTCAAAAGGTTTCAATGGATTTCCGGCAGGTGAAACTGGCGAAAGTCTTTGATGCCATTACTCAACAGACCGGACTGACGGTTGCATACAGCCGTCCTACGGTCAATCCCGATAAACTCGTTACTGTCCGGGCGGATAAAGAAGAACTGTCTGATGTACTGAACAGATTGCTGTCCGGCATGAACGTTGCTTATGAGATAAGCGGAAAGAAAGTCTATCTGAAAGCGAAAAACAGTTCGGAAGCTGCAGGGCAGGGTGGAAAGATGAAAAGGATTTCCGGTATCATCGTTGACGAAAAAGGCGAACCGGTAATTGGTGCGAGCATTGCCGTGAAAGGCACTTCTTTGGGAACGATTACGAATGTTGACGGAGAATATACATTGGCTGGCGTTCCCGAGAAAGCGGAAGTTGTCATCTCGTTTATAGGCTACAAGACACGGACTTTTTCGGCAGGGGACAAAGCGCTTGCCAATATAATTCTGAAAGAGGACAGTGAATTGTTGGAGGAAGTAGTGGTTGTGGGATATGGCGTGCAGAAGAAGAGCGACGTATCTACTTCCATATCTTCTGTGAAGGCGGAAGATATTGCCAAAACATCCGCTTCAGATTTTCGTCAGGCATTGGCGGGAAAAATGCCGGGAGTGCAGGTGACTACTCCAAGCGGTGATCCGGAAGGCAATGTCAGTATCCGCGTGCGTGGTATCAGCACTGTCAATGCCGGTAGCGATCCGCTTTATATCATTGACGGTGTACCGGTAGAACGTGGCTTCGCCAATCTTAATAATAATGATATAGAATCGGTGGAAGTGTTGAAGGATGCTTCATCGGCAGCTATTTATGGCAGCCGCGGTTCCAATGGTGTTATTATTATTACTACCAAACAGGGGCAGACGGAAAAAGTGAAGATACAGTATGACGGTTATTATGGCATACAGAATGTATCGAAGAAACTGGATATGATGAATGCCTACCAGTTTGCGGAGTTTGCCAAGGACGGTCATGACAACGCCTATCTGGATGCCAATCCGGGAGTTTCGCCCGACGACCCGAACGGCATGCGTCCCAACTCGTGGGAACGTATTCCCACCGAACTGTTCCCTTACCTGAATGGCGACCGCGGATTGACGGACACCGATTGGCAGGATGCCATTTTTCGGACTGTCGGTACACAGAGCCATAATATCTCTGTTTCGGGGCGTGGGAAAACGGTCGGCTATTTTGTTTCGGCCAATTATTACGATAAAGAAGGTGTCGTTATCAATTCCGATTTTAAGAAATACAGTATGCGTATGAATCTTGACGGCCAGTACAAAAGATTCAAGTTCGGGGTTAATTTCTCTCCGTCCTACTCGACTTCCAACCGTGTGGACGCATCAGGTTCAGGCGGTGTTGTACAGTCTGCGTTGATGATGCCGCCTGTATGGCCTGTATATAATGCGGACGGAAGTTATAATTATCAGGGAAACGGTTATTGGAGAATCGGGAACGACTATCAACACAATGCCATATTGAACCCCGTCGCGATGGCCAATTTGCAATCCGACGTTGTAGACCGTATGGCCATTGTAGGAAAAGTGTTTGCTGAAATAGAGTTTTTTAAAGGATTGACTTACAATATTTCTTTCGGTGGCGATTATTACGGCTCGCATAATGATACGTACCGTTCCTCGGAATTACCGTTGCTGGGGCAGAAGTATTATGATACCAAATCCAATCCTGTTGCTTACAGCTCTTCCGGCTTTTATTTTAATTGGTTGATAGAGAATAAGATAAATTATAATACTACTATCAATGAAGACCATTCTTTAAATGTAGTGTTGGTTCAGTCTGCGCAGAAAGAAACCTATAAAGGAGATAATGTAACGGCCACAGACTTTCCGAATGATTATATCCAGACCATCTCGGGCGGTACGGTGACGAAAGGTAACTCCGATAAGACGCAATGGACCATAGCCTCTTATCTGGCACGCGCCCAGTATAGCTATAAAGGTAAATATATGGCTTCTGCCGCCATACGTGCCGATGGTTCTTCACGTTTCGGAAAGAATAACCGTTGGGGATACTTCCCGTCAGCTTCGGCAGCATGGAGAGTCAGCGGTGAGGATTTCTTCCAAAACGCTCAGGCGCTTTCTTTTATAGATGATTTAAAGATAAGGGCAAGTTACGGTGTTACCGGTAATTTTCAAATAGGCAACTATGACCATCTGTCGCTTATGGCAATCGATAATTATATACTTGGAACAAACAGCGGCCAGCTCATTTATGGCTATAAGCCCAATACGATTAAAAATGAGGATTTGAGCTGGGAAAAGAATGCGATGATTAATGCCGGTATTGATATACAGATGTTTAAGGGGCTGCTGGGAGTTACGGTAGATTATTACAATACGAATACTTCCAATATGCTTCTGAATGTCCCTGTTCCTCATCTGACAGGTTATAGTACTGCGTTGATGAATATCGGTAAAGTGAATAACAGAGGATGGGAGATAGCTTTGACTTCTCAGAAGAATTTTACGAAAGATTTCGGATATTCGTTCAATGCCAATTATGCGACCAATACGAATGAGGTGAAGGCTCTTGGTCCCGGCAACGCTCCTATTATCTCTACCGGCAGCGTAGACCATGCTTATTATATCACTAAAGTGGGTGAGCCTATCGGCAGTTACTATCTGTTGGTGCAAGACGGTATCTTTTCCAATGAAGAAGAGCTGAAGAAGTATCCTCATTTCAGCAATACTCAGCCGGGTGATTTCCGTTTTGTAGATGTAGACGGTGACGGCGTGATGGATTTGGATAAAGACCGTACGATTGTAGGTAATTATATGCCTGACTTTACTTATGGTTTCGGTGGTAAAGTATGGTATAAAGGGATAGACTTGGATTTTAACTTCCAGGGTGTTTATGGAAATGAGATATTGAACCTGAACAGAAGATATATTGACAACATGGAAGGTAATGTCAATGGAACGACGATTGCTTTGGGGCGTTGGAAGAATGCTGATAATCCGGGTAACGGTCAGGTGAATCGTGCCAATCGTAAGTCAAAAGGCTACAACGGCAGAACTTCAACCTGGCATTTGGAGGACGGTTCTTACCTGAGATTGCAAAATGTGACTTTAGGATATACTTTGCCTCAAAGCTTGACTCGCCACTTCTTTGTCGAGAAGCTGAGAGTGTATGTGTCGGGACAAAATCTTTGGACATCTACCGATTACAGCGGATATAATCCGGAAGTTAATGCACGTCCCGGAAACTCACTCTCTCCGGGTGAGGATTATGGAACGTATCCACTGGCCAGAACGTTTTTATTCGGCCTGAATATAACTCTTTAATTATCCCTTTAATAGATATGAAATATGAAAAAATATAAACTTCTTCTAATAGCATCAGCCGCTTTTCTGTCGGTGTCCTGTACTGATAATTTTTTCGATTTGGAACCGAGCAGTAGTGTGCCTACGGATAAGATATATAAGACGGCCGAGGATTTTAATGTAGCGGTTATAGGTTGTTATTCAAAGTTGCAGACGCAGGTAAGCTATTTTACCGAGTGCTGTGAATATCGGAGTGATAATCTGTATTTGAGCGCTCCCACTACCGGAACGCAAGATCGGTATGATATAGACCAGTTTTCCGATAAACCGTCGAATGGTATCTTGCAGGATGCATGGGCTAATTTTAATAATGGTGTGTACCGTTGTAATCTGGTGCTGGATAAAATAGATGGAGCGGATTTCGATGAAACGTTGAAAAAGCAGTATAAAGCTGAAGCCTTGTTTATCCGTGCCTTGACGTATTTTAATATGTACCGTTTATGGGGAGGAGTACCTATGACTGATAAAGTCGTAACCGTTTCTGAAGCGCTGGCGATCGGACGCAGTTCGGAACAACAGGTTTATGATTTTCTGACAGGTGATTTGAAGCAGATAATAGAAAATAATATGTTGCCTCAGTCGTACACAGGTACCGAAGTAGGGCGTATAACTTCGGGAGCTGCCAAAGCGCTGTTGGGTAAGGTGTATCTAACTTTCCATAAGTGGGAGGAAGCGAGGGATGTTCTGTCTCAGATTATAGGTAAATATAGTTTGATGTCTTCTCCGGACAAAGTATTCGATGTGGATAATGAAATGAATAATGAGGTCATTTTTGCAGTTCGTTTCAATAAGGATATAGAGGGTGAGGGGCATGGCTATTGGTTCTCCATAACCAATTTGAGCGATGATACCAACCAGACGGAAGCATTGAAAAAGTGTTATTCGGACGCTGATGATAAACGCAAGGAACTGATAGAATATACACAAGTGGAAAGCAAGGTCTTTGTGTTGAAAAAATTCAAGGATGTCAAGAGCGCCACTTATAATACGGTGGGTAATGACCAGATTGTTTTGCGCTATGCCGATGTACTGCTTATGTATGCCGAGGCTCTAAACGAAATAGAGTATAGCAACTCGCAGACCTCTGTTGCCATGAATGCTTTGAATGCGGTTCATACACGTTCATGCAGCTCTGCCATACAGATTGCAGAGCTTCCTGATAAGGATAGTTTTCGCAAGGCGATTATGTTGGAGCGTCAGCGCGAGTTCCCCTACGAAGGACATCGATGGTTTGACCTTGTACGAATGGGGGGCGCTAAAGAGGCCATGAAAGCGGAAGGACATGAAATTCAAGATTACCAATTCCTGTATCCTATTCCCAAAACGGAACTGGAACGTATCAATAATGAGAAACTTCTATGGCAAAATCCCGGATATTGATTCCTTGTTAAACTTAAAGAAACAGACAATGAAAAAAGTAATATATAGTTTATTTTTTGTCTTTGCGGCAGTTTTTACTGCATGTGAAGAAGAGCTGCCGAAGGCTAATTTTGATTTGTATGAATTGAAATCTTTAGAGGCAAGCGCCGGAGATATGAATGTAACTCTGACTTGGGAAGACTATGAAAACGCTCACCCATCCGAGTATCTGGTTATCTGGACTACCGGAGCCGCTGAGGATGATGGCGGACAGATGACAGTAGAAGCTGACAAGAAAAGTGTAGTTGTAGAGAATTTGGTGAATGACATGACTTATGGTTTTTCCGTACAACCTCGTTACGCAGGTGGGCTGGCCGGTAAAACGTCTGTAAATTGTACTCCCAAGAATGCACGTTATCCTGTTACGGACTTAACGGCTACTGCTGGTAATGAGCGGGTGCGGTTGAGTTGGACAAAACCTAATAGTGAACGTTTTACGAACTATCAGATAACTGTGAGCCCGAGTGGTAAGGTAATAACATTGGATGATACTTCATTGGAGTCTTATATCATTGAAGGATTGACTAATGATATGGAATATACTTTTAGTATGGTAGCTTCTTATCCTACGGGAAACTCTGAACCTGTTGAGGTTTCGGCTACTCCGGGAAAGGTTTCTCCTATTTTGGTTGATCAGTCTGAAAAGACGGAACTGACACTTTGGGAGCCTGTGACATTTACATTGAATGACATGTTTTTTATGGGAGGTGATGTACAGTCTGTAAATTGGGATTTTGGTGATGGAATGACATCTGTGGAACTAAGTCCAAAGCATGCGTATGGAGCTGTCGGTGATAAATATACTGTATCCGTAACCGTGACCTACACGGATGGCACTACTGACACGGGAAGCATGGATATTACAGTGGTGAATTATAAGTGGGATTCTATTAATTTGGAGTCTGGCAACTATAAAGGATATGTAAAAGTCTCTAATCCGGTATTTTCTTTAGATGGAAAAACAATGTATATTCCTACTTCAACTCCAGCAGGACATTTGTTTGCTATTGATGTAACTACTGGAAATATAAAATGGGTGTATGGTATTGACGCTATAACTTATGGTGGTGGTGCTTTGATAGGTGATGATGGAACCATCTATCAATGTGTGGAAAGTAAAGATATAGATAATGTTCATGCGATTAATTCTGATGGAACAAAGAAGTGGTCAATAAAATTGGATGATAAAATAGGTGCATTTCCTGCATTATCAGCTGATGGAACCGTGCTTTATTGCCTTACTAATGCTCCTACCTTATATGCGTTGAATATCGTTGATGGCTCTATTAAATGGAGAGTAGAAAAGTTAGATGATAGCAATAAAGGATGTGCCGTAGCTGTTGATAAAATGGGAAATATTTATGCGGGAACTAATGCCGCCATTTATTCCTTTACTTCGTCTGGAAATGAACGTTGGAATGGAAAAAATATAGCGTTTAAAATTACAGAGCGTGGTGCATTTGCTCTACATGGCGACTGTTTATATGCTACTACATTGGATAAAGGTCTAATTTCGGTGAATATGACGACTGGAGAAAAAAACTGGGATTATAAGAACACCGGTGGTAATGCTTATTTTCCGATAGTAGATAAAAATGGGGTTATTTACTTTACAGAAAAAGGAGTATCTGGTAAAGCATTGGTATATGCAGTGGAGCCTACTGGTTCTTTAAAGTGGTCAAAAGACATAGCTTCTGTATTAACTTACAATGGAGCGGCATTAAGTGCTGAGGGACTTTTGTTTTTAGGGAATAGTGGTGGTAAAAAAGTATGGAAGTTAGATACAAATGATAATGGAGAATTAACAGAAGTGAGAAATATAGGGCAGAATATTATGGCAGGAGTAACGATTGGAACAGATAAACGTCTGTACTTTGGAACCATTGGAAGCAATAATATAGGCTCCATAAAAGCTGTTGCAATAAATGCGTCTCCAGAACTATCCTCCTGGAGTATGCGTGGCGGTAACCTGCAAGGTACCAACCGTCAGAAGTAAATATGAATTTTAAAGATATAGAAAGTTTATGGACAATATAAGAAAAATAAAATATTTCCTTACCTGCTTATTAGCGGTAGGGCTCATGAGTTGCAGTAATGATAATGATGACATAACGACAGGATATGAAGGAATTCTTGATGACCTCTCGGAAGAAGTCAATGTTACAGTACAAGAATTGTGGAGTACGTCTCCACTTACTCTTGACGCAAAACGCACCGGAGCTTTAGCTAAAATACAAGGATATGCAGATAATTGTTTAAGTGATTACTTTTCAACTTTTCTGAGCGGATATGATCAGACTAGTGAAAATATGGAGAAAGCAGACCCTATATTAATATATTATCGTAGTGCATTTGATCGTGTTTTGGAGGATATTAAAAATTCTTCAGTAGAAGAAGGAACCGTTGAATTGTGGCAACTGTACAATATGGGATATGTGATAAAAACGTCATCGGGTTGTTTCGCCATAGATATTTCTCATCGTTGGGCAAAAGAGTTGGCTCCTTATATTGATTTTTTATGTGTGACTCATAATCATGCCGATCATTATAATAAGGAACTGATTCAAGCGATGTTTGACCTTGGCAAACCGGTTCTTTCGAACTATCTGCAAGATGAGTCGTATGAATATACCTCTAAAACTCCGACGGATTATACAATCGGTAACTTTGCTATTCACACCAGCATAACCGATCATAATAATTCCGGTTTATCCAATTTCGTAACAGTCTTTTATATAGATTGTGGTGAAGACACCGGTAACTTTACTTTGATACATACGGGGGATTCAAATTTTAAACCGGAACAATTTACTAATATTGCATCTCATGTGAATGTCCTGATTCCACGTTATGCACCGAATGCCTTGACCGAAAATAATATTATTGGTACAGGTTTGGGACAGACGCTTCCTGATTATGTATTATTGTCTCATATACTGGAACTTGCCCATGCAGATACCGATTCGTCCAGATGGTCTGTTGAAATGGCTTTGGAACGTGCCTCAAAGATAAACTGTGAACAGACGTATGTGCCTATGTGGGGCGAAAAACTGGTTTGGAAGAACGGAAAATTGAACTAATGAGAAAGTATATACTTATGACAGTGTTGTCTACATTCTCATTCATTTGCCATGCGCAACAGTATGAGGTGGGGACAACCACTGCCATTTGGAAAAATCCGGTGGCAGCAGACTTCAAGAAAGCAAAAGAACAGGGTGTTCATTATGTAGAAGTAGCTTTTAATCAGTGTTATCGGGGTGTTCCGGCGGAAGAAGTAATACCTCGTATTAAAATGATGAAGAGTAAAATTGATAGCGCAGGTATGCAGGTGTGGTCCGTTCACTTACCTTTTTCACGGGTATTGGATATTTCGGTTTTGGATGATTCGCTCCGTGAAGAGAATGTTCGTTTTATGGCACGGATGATAGAACAATGCAGGCATTTTAAACCTGCACGATTAGTTTTACATCCCAGTTCAGAACCGATAGCGGATAGTATTCGTGCACAACGTATAAAAAATGCACGGCATTCTATTATTTATCTTAAACCATATGCCGACCGTATAGGAGCACAGTTGTGTATTGAAAACTTGCCACGTACTTGTTTAGGAAATACGCCTGAAGAATTGTTAAAACTCATTCATGATATTCCCGGTGTAAAAGTATGTTTTGATACAAATCATTATACGAAGGGTTCCACAAGGCATTTTATGGAGGTATTAGGTCAATATGTAGGAACAATTCATGCTTCGGATTTTGATTTGGTGAATGAGTGTCATTGGCTTCCTACTCAAGGGAAAATAGATTGGCAAAACTTTATGAGAGATTTGCGGAGTAACGGATATCAAGGAGTGTTTATGTATGAGGCAATGAAAGATTGCGATTATAACAAAATACGCCCTGTTCCATCCCGTATTCGTGAAACTTTTGAAAAGATAATAAGCGGTGTACAGTAAACTTATTAAAAAGAAACATATTATGAAAAGATTATATTGGTTTTTCTTATTGTTTGTTTTCACCCAGTTATGTTGGGGACAGAACAAAGCTGATGAAATTAGAAATACTTTTTTGAATGACAATCTATCTCAACTTTTAGTTGTTGCTCATCGTGGGGATTGGCGTAATGCTCCTGAAAACTCTTTGCAAGGAATTCAGAACTGCATTGATATGGGAGTGGATATGGTAGAAATTGATTTGAAAAAAACAAAGGACGGGCATCTTGTCTTGATGCATGATAAGCTGATTAATCGTACCATGAACGGGAAAGGGCGTCCTGAGGATTATACATTGGCAGAATTACAAATGTTGAGACTGAAGAACGGTGCCGGTTGTAAAACTCGTCATCGGATTCCTACCTTTGAAGAGGTAATGAGATTGTGCAAAGGTAAGATAATGGTGAACGTGGACAAGGGTTATGATTATTTTAAAGATGCTTACGCCATCCTTGAAAAAACAGGTACGGTGGACCAGTGCGTCGTGAAAACCGGTTTGCCTTACGAACAGGTCAAGGCGGAGAATGGCGATGTACTGAATAAAATGATTTTCATGCCTGTGGTGAATTTACATAAGGCGGATGCGGAAGCCGTTATTGACAGCTATCTTACTCACATGAACCCTAAAGCCTTTGAGCTGGTGTTTAATAATGATGGTCCCGAAGTACAGCGGTTGATAAAGAAAGTGCGTGATAGTGGTGCAAAAATCTTTATCAACAGCCTCTGGCCCGAACTCTGTGGCGGACATGATGATGACCGCGCCGTGGAACTGTGTCAACCGGATGAGAGCTGGGGATGGATAATCGGTCAGGGAGCCCGCCTGATTCAGACTGACCGTCCCACCCTGTTACTGGAATATCTAAGAGGCAGGAATTTGCATGAATAAAGATTGAGTGTTATGTTTAAGTCTATTATTGATTTTTACAGGGTATCGCAAGCGAAACCCTGTAACGGCGGAGCTTTGTCCTCCAACTCGCTTTCCGGTAATTTCCGGCCTGAGGATAGACGGCGTTTGAAGCGTTTGCAATGGTCTACTTTTCTTGCCGCCACATTGGGTTATGGGATGTATTACGTTTGCCGTCTGAGCCTTAACGTCGTGAAGAAACCGATAGTGGATGAAGGTGTCTTTTCGGAAACCGAGCTGGGTATCATTGGCGCCGTCCTATTCTTTACCTATGCTGTCGGTAAGTTTACGAACGGTTTCCTTGCGGACCGTAGCAATATCAACCGCTTCATGTCAACCGGTCTGCTGGTGACCGCATTGGTGAACCTTTGTTTGGGCTTTGTACACTCTTTCATCCTGTTTGCCGTACTTTGGGGTATCAGCGGTTGGTTTCAGTCTATGGGAGCTGCTTCCTGTGTGGTCGGTCTGTCCCGCTGGTTTACCGATAAGGAGCGTGGCTCTTTCTATGGCTTCTGGAGTGCCAGCCATAATATCGGTGAGGCAATGACCTTTATCATCGTTGCTTCCATTGTCAGCGCACTCGGATGGCGTTACGGTTTTCTCGGTGCCGGCCTTGTGGGTCTGATTGGCGCTTTGATTGTCTGGCGTTTCTTTCATGACACTCCCCAGAGCAAGGGTCTTCCGGCTGTCAATGCTCCTGCGGCTAAAAAGGCGGTGGATTCTGTGGAAACGGACGAGTTCAACCGTGCCCAGAAGTCTGTTTTGAGAAATCCTGCCATCTGGATACTTGCTTTCAGCAGTGCTTTCATGTATATCAGCCGCTATGCGGTTAACAGCTGGGGTGTTTTCTATCTTCAGGCTGAGAAAGGTTATTCCACATTGGACGCGAGCTTTATCATTTCCATCAGTTCGGTGTGCGGCATTGTGGGGACGATGTTTTCCGGAGTTATCTCTGACCGTTTTTTCTGCGGGCGTCGTAATATTCCGGCCTTGATTTTCGGATTGATGAATGTTTTTTCCCTTTGTCTTTTCCTGCTTGTTCCGGGAGTGCATTTCTGGTTGGATGCCTTGTCTATGATTCTTTTCGGTCTGGGTATCGGTGTGCTGATTTGCTTTCTGGGTGGCTTGATGGCCGTGGATATTGCTCCCCGTAACGCTTCCGGTGCGGCTTTGGGTGTAGTGGGTATTGCGAGTTATATCGGTGCCGGTTTGCAGGATGTGATGAGTGGTGTCTTGATTGAAGGTAATAAGCGGTTTGTTAATGGTGTGGAGGTCTATGATTTTACCTATATCAATTGGTTCTGGATAGGTGCGGCATTGCTGTCCGTGTTATTGGCGTTGCTGGTGTGGAATGCAAGCA
>ERZ779942.1145-NODE-1145-length-14339-cov-3.08709_pt1 | contig 14339 bp, 9 predicted proteins | sample MGYA00511941_ERZ779942 | MGnify/ENA primary metagenome ERZ779942 (study PRJEB29588, sample SAMEA2148265) | human gut metagenome | biome: human gut; feature: human-associated habitat; material: faeces | place: Denmark | collected 2008/2010 ... | reverse complement strand
GCCGTAACAGCGGGATCACGGATTTCAGCAAGACATTCGCCACGGCTACCTCGGCCCCGATCTCCGCCGCTAAGGAATATACCTTGCGTTTGCTGGTAGATAAATCCAGCATAGAGGCTTTCGACGGGAATGGGGAGTTTGTCATGACCAACCTAGTCTTCCCGGAAGAACCGTATAATCGCATTAGCTTTCATGCCAAGGGAGGAGCGTTCACGGTTACGTCATTAACCATTTATCCCTTCAAATAATTAAAAACAAAATATATCATGGAAAAGAGTAAACCTGTAGTAGTAGGCATTGGTGAATTATTGTGGGATGTCTTCCCGGACGTGAAGAAAGCCGGTGGAGCGCCGATCAATTTTGTGTATCACGCTACCCAATTAGGAGCGGAAGGTTATGCGATCAGTGCCGTGGGCAACGACGTGTTCGGAACCGAGATTATTCAGGAATTGGATAAGAACGGTATCGATAGTAATTATATCAGTACGGTGGAATATCCGACCGGAAGCGTGATGGTAGAGCTAAAGAACGGCATCCCTTCCTATACGATCATCGAAGGTGTGGCATGGGATCATATCCCGCTTACCCAAGCGTCTATCGACCTGATGAAACGTGCGGACGCCGTATGCTTCGGAACATTGGCGCAACGTGCTGCGGAATCTCGTGAGACGCTTCGTACCTTGCTTTCTTATATGCCTAGTCATGCCTTGCGCTTTTTCGATATCAATATCCGTCAGCATTTCTATTCGAAGGAGCTGATCGAATCGTTGCTCGAATTGGCGAACGTATTCAAGATCAATGATGAGGAATTGGAAATGCTTCGCCCGATGTTTGGTCTGGAAGGCACGATAGAGGATATGTGTCGCTGGTTCATGAAGAAATATGGTTTGCGCTATTTGGTACTTACGGCCGGGGCGGAGTATAGTACGATCTTTTCCGAGGAGGAGGTCTCTACGATTCCTACCCCGAAGGTACAGGTGGTAGATACGGTAGGCGCCGGCGATTCTTTCTCCGGGGCGTTTATTTCATCGATCTTAACCGGAAAACCTTTACGTGAGGCACATGAGAAAGCGGTAAAAGTAGCCGCTTATGTTTGTACGCAGAGTGGCGCATGGCCTGCTTACCCTAAAGATTTATAAGCCATGAGCGAGAAGACTTCATCCTTGAAATTGATTCCCGTGATGTTGGCGTTCTTCGCCATGGGATTCGTGGACTTAGTGGGAATCGCCTCTAATTACCTGAAAGCGGATTTAGGCTTGAGTGATTCGGAGGCGAATATCTTCCCGTCGCTCGTGTTCTTCTGGTTCTTGATCTTCTCCGTCCCGACGGGAATGTTGATGAACCGTATCGGGCGGAAAAAGACCGTGCTATTGAGCTTGATTGTGACCTTCCTTTCGCTAATGATCCCGATCTTCGACGATGCGTATATGGTCATGTTGATATCCTTCTCCCTGTTGGGTATCGGCAACGCTTTGATGCAGACTTCCTTGAACCCGTTATTATCGAATATCGTAAGCGGGGATAAACTAGCTAGTTCTTTGACATTCGGTCAGTTCGTGAAGGCGATCGCCTCCTTCTTGGCGCCTTATATCGCTATGTGGGGAGCTACCCAAGCGATACCGTCGATGGGACTCGGTTGGCGTGTCTTGTTTCCGGTCTATATGGTGATCGCCGTGATCGCTATCCTGCTATTGGGAGCTACCACTATCCATGAGACCAAAGAGGAGGGGCGGCCCTCCACCTTTGGCGAATGTCTGGCTTTGCTGGGCAAGCCTTTTATCCTGCTTTGCTTTATCGGTATCATGTGCCATGTGGGGATCGATGTAGGGACGAATACGACCGCCCCGAAGATCTTGATGGAACGTCTAGGCATGACATTGGCCGACGCAGGCTTCGCCACGAGCCTGTATTTCATCTTCCGTACGGCGGGATGCTTCTCCGGGGCTTTTATCTTGCGAAAAGTCTCTCCGAAAGGATTCTTTGCCTTTAGTGTTTTCTTGATGTTATTGGCGATGATCGGTTTGCTGCTATTTCATTCGAAAGAGATCATCTATGCTTGTATCGCCTTGATCGGCTTTGGAAACTCGAACGTCTTCTCCATTATTTTTGCCCAAGCCCTGCTTTCTATGCCGAATAAGCAGAATGAGGTGTCCGGTTTGATGATTATGGGACTGTTTGGCGGCACGATCTTCCCGATCTTTATGGGCGTGGCATCCGATATGTTGGCTTCTCAAGTAGGAGCGGTGCTGGTGTTGTGCGTGGGTGTAGCCTACTTACTATTCTTTACGTCTAAGTTAAGTAAACAGTGAAGGTGATAAGCTTTTATACGGTACTATAAATCTTTTGTTAGGGAGTATTTTAATTATATGTTTGCGAAGTTGGAAATCTTTATTACTTTTGTTAATTAAAAGATTCGCAAACAAAAAACGTATATTTATGATAGATACGAAACAATTGATCAAAGCAGGGGAAGAGAAGATGACGTTCGCCATTGAGTATCTGGACGAGCAATTGTCTCACATTCGGGCTGGTAAGGCTAATCCGAAAATCCTCGATTGTGTGAAGGTAATGTATTATGGGGCGCCTGTTCCTCTTACTAACGTGGCTACGGTGACGGTTCCGGACGCACGGACTATCATGATCACTCCGTGGGAGAAGAAGATCATCCGCGATATTGAGAAAGGTATTCTGGATTCTGAGTTAGGTATCACGCCGGAGAATAACGGTGAGGTGATCCGCTTAGGTATTCCTCCGTTGACTGAGGAGCGTCGCCGTCAATTGGTGAAACAATGTAAGCAGGAGGCGGAGAATGCGAAGATCAGCGTTCGTAACGCTCGTCGTGACGCTATTGAGGCTTTGAAGAAAAGCATCAAGTCTGATGGGGTTCCCGAGGACGTAGAGAAAGACGCCGAGGCAGAGGTTCAGAAAATCCATGATAAGTTTATCAAAAAGATCGATGAGCTTTACGCCGCTAAAGAAAAAGAAGTAATGACCGTTTAAATAATTGAAAGTTGAAACTTGAGAATTGAGAATTAAGGAACCCCATTGAGTCCTTATTCCAATTCTCAATTTTCAATTCTCAATTTTCAATTCTCATGAGGGGACTGGTAATAAAAAACACAGGTAGTTGGTATACGGTCCGTACGGAAGACGGGCGAGATATAGAGAGTAAGATCAAGGGTAACTTTCGTCTGAAAGACATAAAGAGTACCAATCCGGTCGCGGTAGGAGACCGTGTCGTAATCGATATTAATAAAGAAGGAACCGCTTTTATTACAGAGATCGAGGAGCGTAAGAATTATATCATCCGTCGTGCCTCTAACTTATCGAAGCAATCGCATATTATCGCCGCGAATTTGGATCAGGCGATGCTGATCGTTACAGTGAATTATCCTATAACAACAACGATATTTATCGATCGCTTCTTGGCGACAGCCGAGGCTTATCGTGTCCCCGTTAAATTAGTTTTCAATAAGATTGATCGTTATAATAATGAGGATCAAAGGGCGTTGGAGTGTTTAATCGAGTTGTATACCTCGATTGGCTATCCCTGTTCGACGCTATGTGCCCGGACCGAGGAAGGTTTGGATGCCTTGAAAGCGGATCTAAAAGATAAGATTACGCTTTTGTCCGGCCATTCGGGTGTCGGAAAATCCACGATTATCAATAAACTGGTGCCGGGGGTGAATCTCCGTACCGGTGATATCTCCGAATATCATAACAAAGGAATGCATACGACCACCTTTTCCGAGATGATTTCTCTTCCCGGGGGAGGCTATTTGATCGATACTCCGGGTATCAAAGGATTTGGAACGATCGAGATGGCGGACGCTGAGATCTCCCATTATTTCCGGGAGTTGTTTAAATACTCGGAAGAATGCCGTTTCAATAACTGCACGCACCGTCATGAACCGGGCTGCGCCGTCATTCAAGCCGTTAACGATGGGCTAATCAGCGAGTCCCGCTATAAAAGCTATCTAAGTATCTTGGATGATCGCATGGAAAGCAAGTACCGGGAAGAATTCTAACACTTTATTACAACATCAAACGGCCGGCAGGCTCATACCGGTGATTTTACGGTATAGATCGAGCGCATATACATCGGTCATGCCGGAGATATAATCGAGTACGCATTGTATCTTGCCATATGTAGTAGGAGCGTTTGTGTCGTATTGCTCCGGTATCCGTTGTAAGAGCAGTTTGCTGTAAGCATGCTCTTGGTTCATCACGGCCTCGGTCAGGCTGTCGATCAGATGGCTGAAAATATGATAACCGGCTAATTCAATGTCGAGCACTTCTTTTGCCTTATATATTTTCTTGTATGCTGTAGCCGAGCAATTAGCGTAAGCCTGTTTGGCTTGATCGCATATGTTACTGATTAACGGAGTGCTGTAGGTACCATTGAGGATGCTTTCCTCGTTCTCTAAAAAGACACGGGAACATTCATCCACTAATAGCCCGATAATACAAGAACGCAGATAGGCGATTTGCTCATTGGTATCGTCTACCATATGCATGACCTTGCGGATATGCTCCAACCGCTCTCCTTCGAAAAATCCCAATAATAGTTGTATGGCCTCTTCGGTGGTCAGGATATGTAGTTTGCAAGCATCTTCTATATCCATAATTTGATAGCAGATATCGTCTGCCGCCTCTACTAAGTAAACTAACGGGTAACGAAGAAATTTGTCCGGGGCTTCCGGGTTATGCCCGATCCCTAGCTCTTGGGCGATTTGCAGATAACTTCCCTCCTCCGACTGGAAAAAGCCGAATTTCCCTTTCTTTCCTGAATAGATGGATGCGTAAGGATATTTGATGATAGAGGCTAATGTGCTATATGTTAAGGCAAATCCCCCTTTCCTGCGTCCAATGAACTGATGGGTCAGCAACCGCATGGCGTTTGCGTTACCTTCAAAATGGACGAAGTCTTCCCAGCGTCCCCGTTCCTTCCGTACTTTCTCTTCTAGTTTTCGCCCATTCCCTTCGGAGAAGTAAGCGGAGATCGCTCTCTCTCCGGAATGCCCGAATGGAGGGTTTCCCATATCATGGGCAAGGCAAGCGGCTGATACGATGGAACCTATCTCTGGGAAGTTGATACTGCCGTCCGGATATTTTTGGATAAGCCCTTTCGCTACGTTATTACCCAATGAACGTCCTACGCAGGATACTTCCAGACTATGTGTAAGTCGGTTATGCACAAAGATACTTCCCGGCAGGGGGAATACCTGTGTCTTGTTTTGTAGTCTTCGGAAAGGGGATGAGAAAATTAAACGGTCATAATCTCGTTGGAAATCAGTTCTCTCATGTTTCCGCTCGTGATACTCTTCCATCCCAAAACGCTTGCCGGATAATAGCTGGGTCCAGTTCATAGTCAATACATTAATATATATATATATCGCAAATGTAGAGATAATCTGTGCAAATCATTGAATATTTGTGGAAGAAATTAGAGTTAATGGTTAATTTCCTGATTGAGTTGTTTTCGAAGCTTGTAAATAGAGCTGTAATTTTATTCCAAGATGATAGTCAGATAGTGATTGGATGTTATAGGAGGAAGAAGATAATGAAGGAAAATTATGTTAATTGAAATTTGTTGTTAGTTTCATTAGAACTAAATCAAATTAACATATTTAATTTATTGAGGCATGATGAAAATTTGACTATGTGTTATCGCAAACACCTGAAAAAGTGAGGAACATACTGATTTTTGTTACGTTTTAACTTGTATGTATAGTTATTATATATATATTTGTCTGTCAAAACATGAAAACGACTTAGTTCTAATGATACTACGTTGTTATTATTATTTAAAATATAACCGTTTGATTTTAAATAGAAAGAGATTTTTGTATGAATATAATAATAACTTTAAACAAAAAAGAGTAAATGCCTATGCACTAAAAAAGAAAGAAAAGAGAGCCCGATCTCTCTAAAAAGAGTATGAAAATTAAAAAAGCACAAATGTAGAATCACTTAAATCAAAAACGATTTTTCATGAGAAAGTCATTTATCTTATTATTGGCGTTTTTTCTGTGTGTTACAGGATATGCACAGAAACTAACGATTAGTGGTGTCGTCATTGACAAGGATCTAAATGAACCACTAACAGGAGTGAACGTGTTAGTAAAAGGTACTACAACCGGTACCATTACTGATTTTGATGGAAAATATACCTTAGAGGCTGACGCAAACTCTATTTTGGTATTCTCTTATTTGAGTATGAAAACGATTGAGGAGCCAGTGAATGGCCGTACGAAAATCGATGTTACGATGGTTTCAGACGCAGAGGCTTTGGATGAGGTTGTCGTAACAGCGATGGGTATCAAACGTGAATCAAAGACTTTGACTTATTCCGCACAAACGGTAGGCGGTAAGGACTTGAACGAGATTAAGAATGTGAATATGATCAACTCTTTACAAGGAAAGAGCGCTGGTTTGCAGATTACCCCGAACTCTACGGGTGCGGGTGGTTCTTCTAAGATCTTATTCCGTGGTAATAAGTCTATTAGCGGTAGTAACCAACCGTTGATTGTTGTGGATGGTGTCCCTATGATGATGAGCGTATCTGATTCGCAGGTGAAGATGGCCTATGGCGGCGAACGTGATGGTGGTGACGCTATGTCTACTATCAATCCGGATGATATCGCGCAGATTACATTGTTGAAAGGTGCTTCCGCCGCTGCTTTGTATGGTGCGGTAGCGGCCAATGGTGCTATCATGATTACGACAAAATCCGCACAAGCCGGTAAGGTCGCTATTAATGTATCTAGTAATACGACGGTCGAATCAGCCATGTCTTTGCCGAAATTCCAAAATAATTATGGTATGAGTGACGAGGGCACATTTAGCTGGGGAAGTAAATTAGGAGCTACATCTCCGAATTACGCACGTAAATTCTATCAACCGGGTTATACAACGAATAACTCTATCTCTTTATCTGGTGGAACGGAGAATATTTCTTCTTATTTCTCTTACGCGAATGTCTCATCGAATGGTATTATGCCGGAGAATGATTATTTAAGTCATAATTTAATGGCTAAGGTTGGCTTTAACTTGTGGAAGAAAGTACATGTGGATGTAAGTGCCCGCTACAACAAGCAGCATATCGAGAATCAGCCTTCTGCCGGTTATTTGAATAACCCGATTACAGGTGCCTACCTGTTCCCGAGAGGTGAGGATTGGGATTACTACAAGAGTAACTATGAAGTATATGACGGGGTTCGTAACGTGAATGTTCATAACTGGACGAATACGAAACAAGAGCAATTCTCCAATCCTTACTGGATGTTGAATCGTCAGACTCCTATCACGGACCGTAACCGTTATGAATTTGGTGGTAGTGTTAAATATGATATCATGGAAGGTCTTTCTGTTACGGGGCGTTTGCGTTATGAACGTGGTGATGAAAAATGGATCTTGAACGAATATGCGTCTAGTACCGCGGGACGAAATTTATTGGGTACCATGAAAGATACCCGGACTTTCAGTGAGCAAACATATGCCGATGCGTTAGCAAGTTATAATAAAACTTGGGATGAGACTTATTCATTGTCCGTTACTGCTGGTGGTAGCTTTACGAAGACAAGCGCATCTAGCATCGAATTGATCGGTTGGGGTGATAAGGAGTTTAAAGTAAATAACGGTGTGATAACCCCGGGTGCTTATTATCCGAACATCTTCTCCCCGAAGAACTATTATACGATGCAAACCACAGAGACTCTGAAAGAAAAACGCTTGAACTCTGTGTTCGCTACTGCTCAGTTTGGATATAAGGAAGGTTTGTTCTTGGATGTCAGCGCTCGTAACGACTGGTCTTCTTCATTGGCGTTTACGGATGGTGTATCCTTTTTCTACCCGTCTGTTGGTGTAAGTGCTCTATTGGATAAATTCTTGGACTTTGGAAAGAATGTAGACCTATTTAAATTGCGTGCTTCTTATTCTATCGTGGGTAACGATGTGCCTATCTATGCTTCCAATAAACGTTATACGATTGGTGACCAAGGATCTATCGACCCGCCAGAAGAAGCTGCTTTTAGAACGTTGAAGCCAGAGAAGACGAACTCTTTAGAGGTTGGTTTTGATGGAACTTTCTTCCAGAATCGTTTCAATGTAAACTTGACGTATTATAAGACCAATACGAAGAATCAATATTTTAATATTACCGCTCCTTGGGAAACTGGTTTGAAGAACCGTTATATCAATGCCGGTAACGTAGAAAACCAAGGTTTTGAGGTTAGCTTAGGTTGGTATAATCAGTTTACGGACAATTTCAGCTGGAGTACGAATTTCAATTTCTCTTACAATAATAATAAAATCATTGAATTATCGAATGAGTTGAAAGATTGGACATTAGCTAGCTATTGTACAGGTGCGAAAGTGATTTTGACTGAAGGTGGTCATTTTGGTGACTTATATGTTCGTGATTTCAAGAGAGACGATAATGGTAAGCCGGTGAAAACTGAATCTGGCGCTCCTGAGTTGGGAGGTACGGATAATAAGGATTTGGTATATGTCGGTGATATGAACGCAAAAGTAAACATGGGTTGGACTAACACGTTCCATTACAAAGATTTTACATTGTCATTCTTGATTGATGCTAAGGTCGGTGGTAAGGTCTTGTCAATGACGGAAGCTACCTTGGATGGTTGGGGCGTATCAGAGCGTTCGGGTGCCGCTCGTGATGCAGGTGAAGTTGTGATTGATGGTGTTTCATTTGATCCTAAAGCATATTACACGACGACTGGAGGTACAAGTTATAACTCTAATATCTTGACTTCTCAGTATGTTTACAATGCGACTAATGTTCGTTTGCGTGAGTTGTCATTTGGTTATACGTTCCGTAACTTATTTGGAGCGAATAAGAATTTGACGGCTTCTATCATTGGACGTAATTTGTTCTTCTTCTATAAAGATGCTCCTATGGATCCGGATGTAGCGGCTGGTACAGGCAATGGCTGGCAAGGTGTGGATATGTTTGCGTTGCCAACATCTCGTAGCTTTGGTTTGAATTTAAAACTTAATTTCTAAATCTTGAGTATATCTTATGAAACTAAATAGAATTTTAAAATATGCCGCTGTATCGGCTTTGGTAGTATCTACCGGTGTTGTGACCATGGGCTGTACAGATAATTTTGAAAATTTAAATACTGATCCCTATGAGGTTGATCCAGATGAACTTCCGTTCTCTGCCCAATTTAAGGAGCCATTCTCTTATGTCTATGCTCCGCAGCAGAACTTGTTCCAATATTGCTTCAACCTAAATATTGATTTGTTTAGCGGCTACTTCATGACTCCACATAACTTTAATGGTTCCGGTAATGTTGATTATGCGTTGAACCGTGGTTTCTGTGGTGGTATGTATGAGAATGTATATCTTCATATTTTCAACAATACCCGTCGTCTGATTGCTTCTTGTGATGAGCAAGGCTTAAGTGATTATGGAGCGATGATGCGTGTCGTACAAGCTTATGCGATCCAGATGTTGACGGATGCCTATGGCCCAGTGGCCTATAGTTCTGTTATCGAAGATCCTACGGGTGGAGCTTCTTTCTCTTATGATACTCAGGAAAATGTCTACAATGCTTTGTTTGCTTTGGTGGATGAAGCGATCGCTGGATTTAAGGGAACTGCATCTGTTGCGGATATGCAAGCATTTGACTATTGGTGTAATGGTGATATCGCTTTGTGGAAGAAGGTCGCTAATCAATTGAAACTACGTTTGGCTATGCGTATCGTAAAGGTGAACCCTACATTGGCGAAGCAAAAAGCGGAGGAAGCCGTTCAAGGAGGCGTATTGACTTCCGCTGATCGTGATATCTTGATCAACCAAGGTTTGAGCAATGAGTTGACTCGTATGTTTGAGTGGGGTGATTGTGGAATGAATGCTAGCTTAATCACGATGTTGGAAGGTTTCAAAGATCCTCGTTTACCTTTGTATGTGACCAAGAATCAAGCGGCTGTTACTTGTGAAGATGGCTCGACAATTGAGGAGGGGACAAAGTATCTTGGTGTTCGCGGCGGATGTAACTTACCTTCTAAGCCAAATCAATGGGGTAATTTCTCTAAAGTGATTTGCACTTATACGACCGCTTTCCCTGTCATGAAAGTTGCTGAGGGTTATTTTTTACGTGCTGAAGGTGCTTTACGTGGCTGGAGCATGGGAGGTAGCGCTAAAGATCTATATGAGGAGGGCATTCGTATTTCTATCAAGAACGAATTGGCTTATAAGGGCAGTATTGCAGGTGTAACTTCTATCTCAGATGCGGAAATAGACGCTTATCTCAATGGAACCAGTGGACAGATTGACTTTGTTGACCCGGTTAAGGCGGAAAATAGTATAAAGGCGATGAATACACTAGGTGTTAAATGGGACGAAGGTGCTAGTAAGGAGGAGAAGTTGCAACGTATCATTACTCAGAAATGGATCGCTAACTTCCCATTGTCTTGTGAGGCTTGGGCTGAATACCGTCGTACAGGCTATCCTAAATTATTCCCGAATCGTGTAAACTTGAGTAACGGTGATATCAATACTAACGAACAAGTTCGTCGCTTGATCTACTCAGATACGGAAATTAACACCAATAATGCGGAATTACAGAAAGGCATCGAGCTGCTGAATCAAGAGAATACGGGTTCGATCTCTGGTGATAAAGGTGGTACTCATGTATGGTGGGACAAAGCTGGTGTAGGTAATTTCTAATCGGCATTAATAGGTCTTATTGTTAAATAATATGTAATGAAAGGGCTTCTTCGAGTTTGCGAAGAGGCCCTTCTGAATTTTGTACTACTTTAGAAGGATAAATCTAAGATTATATGATGAACAGATGTATTTATTTATTTTGTTGGCTTTGCCTGGCTTGCTGGTCAAAGCCCGTATCCGCGGAGGGGCAAGCCTTGTTGGTGATCCCGGAACTGGGAGAGAAAACCTTGATTCACTCAGATTGGTATGCCCGGAAAGCGAATGAGGTGAAAATGGATGGGAACCGGTTGAGCGCGGTGCCTTTGGATAAAACAGGATGGTTACCGGCTCGTGTACCGGGTACGGTGTTGACAACGCTTTTGGAGAATGGTTTGTATCCGGCCCCTGAGTTTGGGTTGAATAACAATTTGATTCCCGATATACATGAAGTCGGCAATGATTTCTATACGTATTGGTTTACCCGTCAGTTTACTATCGATGCTTTACCAGAGGGGCGTAATGTCTGGTTGAATTTCCGGGGAATCAATTATAAGGCGGAAATCTTTTTAAATGGTAAGCGGATCAACCGGAATACCCATGAGGGTATGTTCTTGAGGAAGACGTTTAATATAACTCCTTATCTTCGTACGGATGCCCCGAATGTATTAGCGGTATTGGTTTATCCACCTACACATGTCGGAAATCCAAATGGCGGACAAGGGGGTGATGGGCAGATCGCCCGGAATAATACGATGCAATATACGCCGGGTTGGGACTGGATACAACCTGTACGAGACCGGAATACGGGTATTTGGGATGAGGTATCTATTACGACAACCGGGCCGGTATGCCTCTCTTCTCCTTATGTCGTGACCAAGGTACCCGGCGTACGTGATCCGGAAACGAAAGCCCAAAGGGAGGCTTTTGTGAATACCTCTGTCGAGCTAGAGAATACCGGAGATACCTCCTTGAAGGGAGTATTGGTTTGTGAGACGAACGGAACCCGCTTAACCCAGCCGGTTACTTTATCGCCATTCGAGAAGAAAACGGTATCCTTGAATCCTTTAGCGGTAAAGAATCCTCGTTTATGGTGGCCTAACGGTATCGGTGAGCAGCCTTTATATGATATGAACCTCTCTTTTGAGATCGGGAATCAAGTGAGTGACCGGGAACGGTTGCGTTACGGTATCCGGGAGATTACTTCCGATAAATGCCCGGATAACGGGGGACGCCGTTTCTTCGTGAACGGACAGAAAATATACGTCACAGGTGGTAACTATATTAATTCCGATTGGCTGCTTCGTCTTTCTCCGGAACGTTATCGGGATGAGGTACGTTTCCATGCGGAAATGAATCTGCGTATGATCCGTGTATGGGGAGGTGCGTTGGTGGAACGGCCGGAATTCTATAACGCCTGTGATGAGTTCGGTATCTTAGTCTTTCAAGATCTGTGGGGCAGTGGTGATTGCAATGGCGCTTGGGAGGACCCGACCAAGATGGATTCCCGAGAGCGTCGTTGGGAATATCCCGATAATCATGATTTATTTATCGCCTCCGTGGAAGATCAAGTGAAAATGATCCGTAACCATCCGAGTCTTTGTTTCTGGTGTGGGGCGAATGAATGGCCTTTAGCTAAAGATATCGATCAATGTTTGAGAAAGGAGGTTTTCCCCCGGTTAGATCCGGAGCGTCTTTTCGTGAGTTTCTCTACAGATACGTTGTTTACCCGGAATTATTTGGGGGATAATGGGGATGGTCCTTACGGTATACAAGAGCCGGAATGGTTCTTTAGCTTCCGTTCGCATCCGTTTAATCCGGAAGCCGGATCGGTTGGTTCCCCGGAGGTCGAGAGTATGCGGGAGATGATGACGGAACAGGATTTGGCCGGTTTCCCAAGGAAAGGTTTTACTCGTAATTATACGTGGCGGTATCATAAGGATCTGGGCTATGGCGATCATCTGGAGCGATATGGGGAGGTGAAGGATATCGAGACCTATTGTAAGTATGCCCAAGTCGTGAACTATGACCAATATCGTAGTTTTATGGAAGGCTGGGCCTCTCATATGTGGGATTGGTATACGGGTATCTTGATCTGGAAAACCCAGAATCCATGGACATCCTTGCGGGGGCAAATGTATGATTGGTCTCTCGATGTAAATGCTTCCTTGTACGGAACCCGGAAAGGCTGTGAGCCCTTACATGCCTATTATAACCCGGTAACCCGTAAGGCGGGATTGTTGAATACGACCCTGAAAGATTATACGGATTTATCGATTGTAGCCCGTATCTATAATCTGGAAGGCAAACTGCTTTGGGAGAAAGAGACGAGAGCGAGCGCCAAGGCGAATACGGTACAGGAATTATTGGATATCCCCGTTCCGGAAGGGATCAAAGGCGCTTATTTCTTACGGCTGGCTTTGAATGCGGATGTCCCCAATATTTATTGGCTGACAACCGAGCCGAAAGACTACACCAGCTTATCTCAACTTCCGAAGTCAAGACCGGGAATCAAGACCGAGATCAAGAAGGAAGGATCGAATTTCGTAGGTACAGTCCGTCTGAGCGCTGATTCGCAGATCTCGTTCTTCAACCGTATCAAGGTCTTTGATAAGGAGACAGGCAAACGAATCTTACCGGTACATTATTCGGATAACTATATTACGCTAATGCCGGGTGACCAACAAGAAATAAGCTTGGAGTTTCCCGCTAATCTGCCGGAAGAGCGAATACAAATCGTGGTGGATAGCTACAATTCTCCTTTGCCTTGACGTACGATCTCGAAATTATCTGTCGTGCAATCTATAACCGTAGAGGCTTCCAATCCTCCGAAACCGCCGTCGATTACGATATCCACTTGATGCTCGTATTTCTCGTGTATCAATTCCGGATCTGTCGTATATTCGATCACCTCATCCTCGTCGCGGATGGACATGGTTAGGATTGGATTCCCCAAGGATTGTACCAATGTACGGGTAATGTTATTGTCCGGTACACGGATTCCGACTTCTTTCCGGTTCTTGTAAATCTTTGGAAGCTCGCTGCTGGTGGGTAAGATAAAGGTGAAAGGACCGGGTAGATGTTTCTTCATCAGCTTGAAAGCGGCGTTGCTTACCTTGGCGTATTCACTAAGATTAGACAGGTCATAGCAGATGATAGACAGGTTGCTTTTCTGTGGATTAACCCCTTTCATCTGACATATTTTCTCTACCGCACGCACGTTTAACGCATCGCAACCGATGGCGTATACCGTGTCGGTAGGATAAACGACAAGGCCGCCGTCCTGCAGGACTTTGACGACCTTGTCTATTTCTTTTTGATTCGGATTCTCCGGATAGATTCTCACTAACATATTAGCCGTAGATAATGTGTCCGTTCTCGTCTGTATATTCCTCTAATCCTTTACTATATTGGTTCATGGCCCGGAGGCTCATACCCATGCTTGAGAAACCACCGTCGTGGTATAGGTTCTGCATCGTTACCTTGCGGGTAAAGTCGGAGAACATCATTACGCAATAGTCCGCGCACTCGTCGGCGTTGGCGTTACCCAGTGGACTCATCTTGTTAGAAAAGTCCATCAAGTGTTCCATTCCCTTCACGCCGCTACCCGCGGTTGTCATTGTCGGGGATTGGGAGATCGTGTTCACACGTACGCCTTTCTCAC
>ERZ779942.1122-NODE-1122-length-14648-cov-22.0526_pt1 | contig 14648 bp, 8 predicted proteins | sample MGYA00511941_ERZ779942 | MGnify/ENA primary metagenome ERZ779942 (study PRJEB29588, sample SAMEA2148265) | human gut metagenome | biome: human gut; feature: human-associated habitat; material: faeces | place: Denmark | collected 2008/2010 ... | reverse complement strand
TCTTTTCCAGACCGAGGAAGCGGATCGCCTCCAGCAGGCGCAGCGTACCCATCGCATCGACGTCTGCGGTATATTCTGGTGACTCAAAAGAAACCGCAACGTGGCTCATTGCGCCCAGGTTGTACACTTCATCCGGCTGCACTTCACGCAAAATGCGCGTCAGGTTGGAGGTATCAGTCAGATCACCATAATGCAGATGGAGTTTAGGATTGCAAGAGTGCGGGTCCTGATAAATGTGATCCACACGCTCGGTATTGAACGACGATGCACGACGTTTAATACCATGCACCTCGTAACCTTTTTCCAGCAGAAACTCTGCCAGATATGAGCCATCTTGTCCGGTTATGCCAGTAATAAGTGCTACTTTAGTCATAGTAATTCCTAATACATGTTTTTTAGTTAAAATTTGGTAATATTATAATTGAGTTCTGGTTTTAAAGGAGAACAGATTACAAACCAAATGACGCAATGATTTAATATGCTTACATATTAGATAACATTCGAAAATGCTTTACCAATACATATAAACAACTTAATATATATTTCTACATTACATCTCTGATTCATGATGCATAACACCTAAGGTAAATTGATAACAATAACAAACGCTCAATAACTCCAAATGAATAACTTAATTTAACAGAGGTCATGATTAGTATTAAGACTTAATGATGACCCAGCAATTCAAAGCAAAAAAAAATTAATTAGCGTTGATATCCATTCGGGTTTTTTGATTGCCAATTCCAAACGTCTTGTAACATTTCCTCAAGATCATACTTGGCTTTCCAGTTAAGTATTTTATTTGCCTTATCAGTATTTGCCCAAGATTTTGCCAAATCACCATCTCGTCGAGAGACGACTCTATATGATATTTTTTTCATTGAAATTTTTTCAAATGCCTGAATAACTTGCAATACGCTATATGCTTTGCCTGTGCCTAAATTAAATATATCATACCCTATTTTATTAGTTAGCATATACTCCAAGGCTTTTATATGTCCGTCAGCCAAATCAACAACATGGATATAATCACGCATACCTGTGCCATCAATCGTATCATAGTCATTTCCATAAACATTCAGATAATCTAGTTTTCCAGAAGCCACGTGTGATATATATGGTATTAGATTATTAGGAATGCCATTTGGATCTTCACCGATCTTAGCTGATTTGTGCGCACCTGTTGGGTTAAAATAGCGGAGGCTTATTGCTGAAAATGATTTATTAGACTTACAATAATCTTCAAGGATTCTTTCAATAAAATACTTAGAAGTTCCATAAGGATTTGTAGTATTACCTATTTCATCACTCTCTATATTTGGCCCAGAAGAAGAACCATAAACTGTTGCAGATGAACTAAAAATAAAATTATTTACACCTGCTTTTTGCATAGCTTCCAATAGTGTTATCGTTCCAGAAACATTATTCTGATAATAATTTAAGGGTTTTTTGACAGACTCACTTACCGATTTCAGCGCTGCAAAGTGCATTACGGCTTTTATTTTATGATCACCAAAAACTCTATCGATGATAGCACGATTATTGATATCGCCGTGTACAAAATTTACTTTTTTGTTGCTTATTTTTTCAATACGTCGAATAGCTTCAATTGACGAGTTACTAAGATTGTCAATAACGGTCACATTAATCCCCTGATTTAGCAAAGCTAAAACAGTATGCGATCCAACATAGCCAGCGCCACCAGTCACTAATATCATTATCAGTACCTGCTAATAAGAAATAAAAACACACGCTACCGCCCCTGGCTTTACAGCTACCAGAGCACTGCATGCATGCCTACGATGTGACGAGCGTTACCCACTCGCGCTTACCCCGAAAAATTCAAACGCTAATTGTCTTACCAATCCGCTCTGGAAACAAGGAAAATCCTGGAAAACTTTGACTAAAATCCTATTGCTAACTCGCTGTTATTCTGATTGTTTATATAAAATAACGGCAGGAATATTCGCAACAAATTACTTTCGCCACGAATCTTCACTGCCGTTATAATTTTCTTATCAACCGTTACATCCGGTCAGATTTTCATTATTCGCTTAGCAGCTTCTCAATCCCTTTACGGAACTTCGCCCCTTCTTTGAGGTTGCGCAGCCCATACTTCACGAACGCTTGCATATAGCCCATTTTTTTACCGCAGTCGTAGCTGTCACCTGTCATCAGCATGGCATCAACGGACTGTTTTTTTGCCAGTTCGGCAATGGCATCAGTCAGCTGAATACGCCCCCATGCACCAGGCTGAGTGCGTTCAAGTTCCGGCCAAATATCGGCAGAAAGCACATAGCGACCAACGGCCATGATGTCTGAGTCCAGTGTCTGCGGCTGATCCGGTTTTTCGATAAATTCGACGATGCGGCTGACTTTACCTTCGCGGTCCAGCGGCTCTTTGGTCTGGATGACAGAGTATTCAGAGAGGTCACCCGGCATACGTTTTGCCAGCACCTGGCTGCGTCCTGTTTCATTGAAGCGCGCAATCATGGCAGCAAGGTTGTAGCGCAGCGGGTCGGCGCTGGCGTCGTCGATCACAACGTCTGGCAGCACCACGACAAATGGATTGTCACCAATGGCAGGTCGTGCACATAAAATGGAGTGGCCCAAACCTAAAGGTTCGCCCTGACGCACGTTCATAATGGTCACGCCCGGTGGACAGATGGACTGCACTTCCGCAAGCAGTTGACGCTTCACGCGCTGCTCAAGGAGAGATTCTAATTCATAAGAGGTGTCGAAGTGGTTTTCGACCGCGTTCTTGGACGCGTGAGTTACCAGGAGGATTTCTTTGATCCCTGCAGCCACAATCTCGTCAACAATGTACTGAATCATTGGCTTGTCGACGATCGGTAGCATCTCTTTGGGAATCGCCTTAGTGGCAGGCAACATATGCATCCCAAGACCCGCTACAGGAATAACTGCTTTTAAATTCGTCATTATTTCATCCACCTGTAAAATGGTTGCTGAATTATAGCTTGTTCGATTTTTTTCGCCAGCATCAATTACCCTGAATTGATTACTGAATTACTTGTGATGTTACGCCGCTTCGTTGTGGATTGCAGTAGCATTGTTCCTAAGTATGGCTCCATTTTTCCAGGAATGGTCGCAAATCTACTCTCTCCGTTCCGGCAATCTAAAGTTAATCTTTTCCACATTAACAATATGGTGATTAACCCTGTCGATATCGACGGAGCTTTGTCCTTTCTCATTCACCGCATGAACATTTGCAAGAGACAGCAGTGTTTCTTTTTTCGCCATAAAGACGCCGCGAACGTCTTTGCGCATGTCGAAGTTCATGCTCAATGCGGGTCCAACTGAGGATTCCTGCATCACATTGATATTACGCATAAAAAGGTGTTGCGGTTTATTGTATAGCTCAAGCGACGCACGCTTCATCTCAATGTTAGTCAGCGCCACAAAGGAGACGGCATTCCCGGCGGAGATTTGGATACCGCGCAATTTATAAGCAAGGTGGGTATTATCCAGTTGAATATTATTCACTCGGAAATTTTGCGGTATCGAGAGATATTTGCCTTTAATTACCCCATAGCCGATTAACATCCCGGCGCTATTAATCATTTCAATATTATCAATCACGAAATTGTCACAACCGTAAATAGCAACTGTCGCGTTATCAATGCCTGCTTTCTTACTGAAATCCGGCGTGATATTGCGGGCTTTGATATTACGGATAACAAAATGTTTGCCATTTTCAACATGGATCAACTGCCGACAATCCGATCCCGTGATATTCGCCACGACAAAGTTTTTCACTGCCTGATCTTCCGGGTAATTATTATCGTAAGTGCTTCCCGCAAGGCCTATGCCAATGCCCCAGTTGATTTTGCCGTTGGTACAGTTGATGCGCTCGATGACATGGTCGGAGATCAAAATATCACTGTCGTTAATCGCCACGTTCCATTCAATAGCGTCCCCCTGTAAATCACTAAATTTACAGTTGGTGATGTTGGCACCAATTATCTGGTTATGAAATCCCTGGCGTAAGATGGCGTAATTAGCGTGGCTGACAGTGAGGTTATCGATGGTCAGGTTGCGCATGACCCGTTTGTTTTTGCCGCCGATATAAATCTGCGTTACCGGGCCAAAGCCGCTCATCGCCAGCCCTTTGATGGTGCAGTCAGAACCACGCACATCCAGGGTGATGTTATGCATACTGCCGCCCTCCTCCCCTGTCACCTGGCTGCCGTCCTGTAAGACAAATCGCCCTCTGCCGTTGCCGCGCAGGCTTCCAAGGATGTGTAACGTTTTTCCAGGAGGAATGAAGATGCCGGTGTTGATATTGTCACAAACGAATCCAGCAGGCACGACGACCGTTTGCCCTTCGCTGAAGGCTTGTTTAAATGAGGCGATCCAGTCGTGAGGGTTGTAGTCGTTAATGTTAACGCTTTGTCGGGCGGGAAGTGCGCGAGCGAAAGGGGTATGGAGGAAGGCAAGCGCCGAGCTTGCCGTCAGGAAGGTGCGTCGGGAGATTTTTTTAAATGGCATACGTTCTCCTCTATAAAGCCTGCAACAAGCTGGCGAGTTCTCGGTTAATCACCTGCTGGTTAAAATCGTGTTCGACTTTTTCGCGCGCACGTTTGACAACCGGAGCCAGTTCGTCGGTGTTAAGTTGGCTAAACGCCGCCAGTCGTTGCGCCAGTGCGCGAGCATCGTTCTCAGGCACCAGCCAGCCGGATTTGTCGGCCTCCACCAATTCCGGTATTCCGCTATGCAGAGTAGAAACCACCGGAATGCCGACCGCCATCGCTTCCATTAGCGCCACTGGAATGCCTTCCATATCGCCATCCGCGCCCGTTACCGATGGCAACAGGAAGACATCCGCGTCGTCGAGCATCGCTTTCACTTCGTGGCTCGGTTTAAAGCCCGGCATCTCTACCACATCTTCCAGTTGATATTGTTCGATGAGGGTACGCAGGCGTCGTTCCCACGGGCCAATGCCGAGGATGCGATAGCGAAATGCCATGCCCTGCTCTTTCAACTGACGGCAGGCTTCGATCGCCACATGCAGGCCTTTTTTTTCGGTTAAGCGTGCGACAGATATGATTTCCAGCGGCGTTGCGGGCGCTTTCACCGGACGCGGGCTAAAACGCGTCATGTCCACGCCCATGCGCGATACGGCAATTTTTTCCCTCGGGCAGCCCATTTTTTGCAGCCTTCCGGCCCACAGATCGCTTATCGGTAACATCAGGTCGCCACGGCGAAACAGTTGTTGATATTCGGGAGTGTAGTGGTTGAGCACTTCCCGACTGGAGATATCAATACCGTGGAAGATGGTGGCAATTTTGCCGCGAATGACACCCAGTTCGCGTAGTTTTGCTGCGGTTACCCCCGCAGGGCCAAAATGAGCGATGAACACATCAGCATGAAACGGTGTTGCAACCTGGCCGCAAATGGCAGACAAAATCAGGTTCCGCGACTCTGCGCCATAGCGTTTGAGGTTGAGCGCCTGCCAGGTATTTTTACGATGAATGCCGCGTAAGGTCTGGCTGGCGCGGTGGCGCAGCTTCGCCACTTTGCCCGTAGGTTCGTCCTGTAACCAGCGGGTTCTGGCGGCAAGGTTGTATTTCGTCCATGCCGCGTGGGTGTTCTGGGTGTCGCCTTTTTGCAGCGCAACAATCTCCACCTCAAATCCCATATCAATAAACGCGGTAATTTGATTGAGGACGAAGGTTTCCGACGACAGCGGAAATTTCAGTAAAAAAAAGCCGACCTTCATTTCGCCTCCCCGATGCGTTCAAGCACAGATTGCACCATCAGCATTCCTGTCTGACGCTCACTACTGACAGCTTCGTTAAGTCGTGCGTTCAGCGCCGGAAGTTGGCCTAAGGTATCCGCAACCATCGCTTGCAAGCTACCGTCCAGTAAATGACGGATATCAATCGCCATCTCTGGCAGCCCCAGTTGTTGCATAATCCCGGCGGATTTGTGTTCGTAGTTGATGGCAATTGCCGGAGTAGCAAAATTCATCGAGATAATGGCAGAGTGCAGGCGCGTACCGACGGTGAGTTCACAGGCTCCGAGAATTTTGCCCATTTCCAGATCGTTGAGTTCATCCATCACTACGTGGTAACGGGCAGGATCGCTGATGTGCTGGCGCAGGTTGAGCGCCACCATGCGGTCGTCTTTGTTATAGCTGTCGATACCCGTACAGGTGGAGAGCGCAATCACCTGATACCCTTCGTCGAGAATGCGATTGACCACCCCGGCAAAGGCTTTTTCATACGCTTGTTGAGTGGTGCCGAGACGTTTGTCGAACGGTGCCAGTTCGCGCAGGGTAATGGCCACCGTTTTCTGTTGTGCGGCAACGTCCAGCCAGTGTTGAACGGCATAGCTGGCAGTGAAGTCTTCGGTGTGGTGATCGACCAGCCACGCGGTATCGACGCCATGTTCCACTTTTGCGGTAGTGATATTGCTGCGTTTCATCAAATCAAGGCTGACCGATTCGCGCAGGATCAGCGCGTCGCAATGACCAAAGACATAGTTCGCCAGTTGGTTAAATTGCTCATCCTGGAAGGGACCGACGCTGTGACCAATCATAAACAGCGGCTTTTTCGCCATAAACGTGCAAAGTGCGTGTTCAAACTGCGGCACACCATAGAGATCGACAAAAAACGATCCGCCGACCTGAATAATGGCGTCGTAACCTGACAGCAAGCGCACGAAGTCGGTGAATCCCTGGGCGATGGCGATATTACGCAGCTTGCCAGTGTCGGTGACGCGTGAGAGCAATACCTGATGCTGGTAGCGGCGACGGAGGACTTTTTTAACGCGCCCGACAACGCCCGCCGCGCTGTTGTGTTGTTTCATTTGCAGGAACAGCGGATCGCCCATTACCGGGCGGTTGAGCAGCCAGGAAGAACTGACCGGATAGCGGCTCATCACGTCCACTTCGGCGTGTGGATTGAGGATGTTGATGGCATCAAGTAAGCCACGCAAGATGGCGCTGTCGCCACGATTGCCGCAAGTGTGGTTGCCCAGAATAAGTAATTTCATTTTTTCCTCATAAATTTGATGCCAGGTGAGGCTGCGTTTGTTTTGTTCGTTGCCGTTTTTTGCCTGATGCGACGCTGGCGCGTCTTATCAGGCCTACAAGACCCGAGCACAGAACCGTAGGCCGGATAAGGCGTTCACGCCGCATCCGGCATTCAGTGCCTGATGCGACGCTGACGCGTCTTATCAGGCCTACAAGTCCCAAGCACAGAACCGTAGGCCGGATAAGGCGTTCACGCCGCATCCGGCATTCAGTGCCTGATGCGACGCTGACGCGTCTTATCAGGCCTACAGGTCCCGAGCACAGAACCGTAGGATGGATAAGGCGTTTTACGCTGCACCCGGCAACCGTTGTCGGAACCGAAAACAACAACTCACCCCGCCCGTAAAAGCATTTTCATTTTTTCGCTGCGACAAAACTGACGCTTCATTTCCACCACCAGCGGATGGCGCGACAGCACAATCATCACCACAAACGCCAGCACGCCCGCGGCTATTTGCACCGCCAGCAGCATCCCCAGCGCCAGTTGCCCTTTCAGCACAATGCCCAGCACATAACTGACCACCAGCGTCGGCAGCGAGAGATAAAACGGCAGCCACAAACTCAGGATGTACTGGCGATAACTGGAACCAAGAACCGGTTTAATCATCACGAAGTAACTCAGAATGGTGTTGATAATCTGCACCAGCAGGAAACCGAGCGTGACGCCGATTGCGCCCGCCATCTGCCCACCAATAACAATCGCCGGAATAAACAGAAAGGTTTTGAATACGTTGAATTTAAAGCTGATGTCGACCCGCGCTTTCGCCATCAGCAGCGAACCAATCGGGTTACCCACGGAGCGCAGCAGACCCACAATACACAGCAATTGCAGCACCGGAATAATGCTGTTCCACTTTTCGCCGAATACCAGCGGTACGAAGTTATTCGACACCACCATCAGCCCCAGCAGCGCTGGAAAGTTAATAATCCCCACCACCGACAGCAGCTTGTAGAAGTTGACGCGCAGCTTTTCGGTGTCGTCCTGAATTTTGGCGAATGCCGGAAACAACACACGGGTGATGATCGGGTTCAGCTTCATCGGCGGCACAACGGCCACGTTGTACGCCAGGTTGTATCCCCCGGCCACGCCCGCGCCGAGAATACGCGCCAGCACCAGCGTTGAAAGGTTGGTGTTGAGATAGTTGATGATGCTGTCCGCCGTCAGCCAGGCACCAAAGCGTAAGTTCGGTGCCACCGACACCAGCGAGAAGTGCAGACCGGGGCGATAAATTTTGCGGCCAAAGTAGCCAAACAGCAGCGTTCTTACCGCACTATTGACCAGATAACCGAGGATCGCGATCATCGCCAGCGGCCAGAAATGGGCGCTAACCACCGTAAAAGTAAAGCCCGCCAGCACCGCGCTGGTTTCGATCATGCCGATTTTGTTGAACTCGAGCTCCTTCTGCATCAACGCGCGGAACTGTTGCCCGTGGGGGATCACCACAAACGCCAGCGACAATGTTTTAATCAACGGTGCCAGGTCCGGGTTATTCAGCACGTCACCAATGAGATCACTCAACAAAAACACCGCCACGCACACCACAAGCCCCAGCCCGACGTTCAGCCAGTACAACGTGGTGAGTTCAAGGTGACTGATTTCTTTTCGCTGAATAATCGAGTTAGCGATACCGAAGTCAGAAAGCGTATCTGCCAGCGCGATAATCACCAGCGACACGGTAAGCAGGCCGAACTGGTGGTTGTCGATAATCCGCGCCAGCACGGTCATCTGCACCAGCCCGAGGCCGATGATGATCACCGTGGCAATCGCCGACCACTTCGCGCCGCTGATGGTCTTTTCACGTAAGCTCATATCAATATGCCGCTTTGTTAACGAAGCCCTTGAATACCGTCAGGAAAACGATTTTGATATCGAACCAGACGCTCCATTCGCGGATGTACTCAAGGTCGAACTCGACGCGTTTTTCCATTTTCTCCAGCGTGTCGGTTTCGCCGCGCCAGCCATTAATCTGCGCCCAGCCGGTAATGCCCGGTTTCACTTTGTGGCGCAGCATGTAGCCTTCAATGAGCTGGCGATACTGTTCGTTATGCGCCACCGCGTGTGGACGTGGCCCGACAATCGACATCCCCCCGGTCAGCACATTGATAAACTGCGGCAATTCGTCCAGCGAGGTGCGGCGCAGAAAGTTCCCCACTTTGGTGACGCGCGGATCGTTCTGCGTCGCCTGAGTCACGACTTTGTCGTTCTCCATCACTTTCATCGAACGGAACTTCCACACTTTGATCGGCTTGCCATCCATGCCATAGCGAGTCTGGCGGAAAATAACCGGTCCTGGTGAACTGAGTTTTACCGCCAGCGCAATACAGCACAGCACCGGGGAGATCAGCAGCAGAATAAGCGTCGCCAGCACAATATCTTCCGCACGTTTTAGCAGGCGGTTAACCCCGGAAAGCGGCGTATCGTACAGCGGCACCACCGGAACGCCGTTCATCTCTTCGAGACGTGAATGGAGAATGTTGAAGGTAAAGACGTCGGGGATCAGCAGCACCGAACAGGTGGTGTCCGCCAGTTGATGGACCAGTTTTTTCACTCGTGCGCCGTCGCACATTTGCATCGCGATATAGACGTTATGAATCTTGCCCGCTTTCGCATCCTCGACCAGCTGTTGCAGATTGCCCGCCCAGTCGTTAGAAACGCCACCCGGTTTCGGGTCGTGGTAAACGCCCACCACTTCAAACCCTAACCACGGCTGATTACGGAAGCTCTCCATCAGCATTTGTCCGGCGGCTAAATCTCCCGCTACGGCGACCATACGCTTGTTATAGCCATGATTACGCAGCCAGCCCGCCCCAATGCGAATACATGAACGGCAAACCACCAGTCCGATACTGGTCAGCCCATACCACGCCAGCCAGATTTTCAGTTGCGTGTCGAAATCATTATTGAACGCCACCAGTCCGGCGCTGAAAATCACGCTTAAGGTCCAGTTTTGTAGCAACAGGGCAAATTCTGTCGCTGCCCGAACACCGCGCCATGAGCGATAAAAATCGGTGATGCCGCCCAGCATCTGGAACACCACCAGCGTAATCAACGCCACCAACAGGTGCATGTAGAGGAATGACAGTCCGCTCACTTCGCAAACCAGCCATAGTCCGGCAAACATGATGGTGATATCTGAAAAGCGTTGCACCATAGAGATTAACGATGCATTGGTTTTCGCTCGCTCGCGCTTTTTTAGATTTGTCATCGTTGTTCCTGTTATTAGCCCCTTACCCGCAGTGGGGTAAGGGAAGATCCGACATTACTCATTCAGCAACGTCAGCAGAGTTCGCGTTCGCGCTTCCATCAGCGGCACATCACCGCGCGATTCCACATTCAACCGCACCACCGGTTCGGTGTTGGAGGTGCGCAGGTTAAAGCGCCAGTCGGCAAAGGTCATGCTGATGCCATCGGTACGATCCACCGCCAGCGCCTCACGGCTAAAATGCTGTTCGACGCGATTAATCGCCTCAACGGGTTGCGCCAGTTTGCTGTTGATCTCACCGCTTGCCGGAAACGCCGCCATCCGGTCGCGCACCAGTTCGCCCAGCGTTTTTCCTTTCAGGCACAACAGTTCGGCGACCAGCAGCCACGGGATCATGCCGCTGTCGCAGTAAGCGAAATCACGGAAGTAATGGTGAGCGCTCATTTCGCCACCGTAGATGGCGTCTTCCTTGCGCATCCGTTCTTTAATAAAGGCGTGTCCGGTTTTCGACATTACCGGGGTGCCGCCTGCGGCAGTCACCACATCAATAGTGTTCCAGGAGAGACGCGGATCATGGATGATCTTCGCGCCGGGATTTTTTTCGAGGAACGCTTCTGCCAGCAGGCCGACAATGTAGTAGCCCTCGATAAACTGCCCTTTTTCGTCAAACAGAAAACAGCGGTCAAAATCGCCATCAAAGGCAATGCCCATATCCGCGCCGTGTTTGATGACCGCATTGCGGGTGTCGTCGCGGCATTCAGGCAGCAGCGGGTTAGGAATACCGTTGGGGAAATTGCCGTCGGGCGTGTTGTGCACTTTGATCAATTCCACGGGCGCGCCGAGGGTTTTAAAGCGGGCTTCAATGGCGTCCACCACCGGACCCGCTGCGCCATTCCCGGAGTTAATCACCAGCTTGAGCGGCGTGAGGTTTTTGACATTGATATAACCGAACAGGTGATCAACGTAAGCGTCACGCAGGTTGATTTGCTGATAGCGACCGCGTTTGGTTTCATCGACGGGAGGAAAGTCGTTGGCTTCAGCCAGACGCTGGACGTCGCGCAGTCCGGTATCACCGCTGATCGGGCGAGCCCCTTCTCGCACCAGCTTCATGCCGTTATAATCCATCGGATTATGGCTGGCGGTAACTTCAATGCCGCCATCCACGCCGAGATGGAACGTGGCGAAATAGATCTCTTCGGTGCCGGACATACCGATATCCAGCACATCGACGCCCGCATCCTGTAAACCTTTCGCCAGCGCCAGTTTTAAGGTTTCGCTGGTGAGGCGGACATCACCGCCTAACACAATGGTTTTCGGTTTGAGAAATTCGCCATAGGCACGCCCAATACGCCAGGCAATATCTTCATTCAGTTCTTCGCCTAATTTCCCGCGAATATCATAGGCTTTAAAGCAGGTTAATTTTTTCATGTCGTTACCCTTTTTCAGGCAATAGTTGGCCCTGACCGAAACGGCCAATTTTGTTTTTGTCGTTATTTACATCTCGGTTTCGCATTCATTGCCTGATGCGACGCTGCCGCGTCTTATCAGGCCTACAAATCCGAACCGTAGGTCGGATAAGGCGTTCACGCCGCATCCGACAAACAGCGCCTGATGCGACGTTTACACCCGTCCGTAGCGATCCGCGAAGCGCACCACATCATCCTCTTCGAGATAAGAGCCGGAGCGCACTTCAATTAAATCGAGCGGAATTTTCCCCGGGTTTTCCAGGCAATGCGTCGCCCCCAGCGGAATATAAATGGACTCGTTTTCACCAAGCAGTTTGATATCACCGTCGATAGTGACTTTTGCCGTTCCTGCGACAACCACCCAGTGTTCCGCGCGGTGATGATGCATCTGTACCGACAAGCCTTCGCCCGGTTTCACGGTGATGCGTTTCACCTGGTAGCGGTCGCCCGCGTCGATAGAGTCATATTTGCCCCACGGACGATACACTTCGCGATGCACCCGATGCTCATGGCGACCATCGGCTTTGATCTGCTCGACCACTTTTTTCACATCCTGCACCGCGTTACGGTCGGCAATCAGCACTGCATCTTTGGTCTGCACTACCACCAAATCTTTCACCCCGACGGTGGTGACCAGGCCAGATTCGGCATACACATAGCTGTTTTCAGTTTTGTGATTAATCACATCGCCGTGGCAAACATTGCCCTCGGCGGTGTGGGCGCTGATCTCCCATAATGAAGACCAAGAACCGACATCGCTCCAGCCCGCATCCATCGGCACCACAACAGCATCTGCCGTACGTTCCATGACCGCGTAATCCACCGACTCTTCCGGGCAGGCGAGAAACGCTTCTTCATCCACGCGAATAAAATCGAGATCCGGATCGACGGCGCTCATCGCTTTTTCACAGGCATCGAGAATATCCGGGCGATATTTTTTCAGTTCTTCGAGATAGCGTCCGGCGCGGAACAGGAACATGCCGCTGTTCCAGTAATATTCGCCACTTGCCACATAGGCCTGAGCGGTTTCCAGATTCGGTTTTTCGACAAACTGCGCCACTTCAAAGGCCACCGTATCCTGCTCACCCGCAGACACTTCACCGCGACGAATATAGCCATAACCGATTTCAGGTAGATCCGGCACAATGCCAAAGGTCACCAGCTTGCCCGCTTCGGCATACGGTATGGCATTACGCACGGCGGCACGGAACGCGTCTTCATCGGCAATCACATGATCCGCCGCCAGCACCAGCATTAACGGGTCGCTCTCCGGACTATGACGTGTTACCGCCAGCGCCGCCAGCGCAATGGCTGGTGCAGTGTTACGCCCTGCCGGTTCGAGAATAATGTTCTCGGTGAGTTTGTTCAGTTGGCGCAGCTGTTCCGCGACAATAAAGCGGTGCTGCTCATTGCAAATCACCACCGGGCTTTCGCACTCTACGCCTTTCAGGCGGCAGATGGTGGTTTGCAGCATGGTGAGATCGCCTTTCAGGCATAAAAACTGCTTGGGGTAAAGTACGCGGGAAAGCGGCCATAAGCGGCTACCGGAGCCACCTGCCATCACAACTGGATAGAGTTTCGACTGCGCCATAATTATCCCCGAATATCATTTATAAATTGACGTAACACGTTCTCTTTATCGAGCGTGCGTTCGGCATATTCACGTGCCACCGTGTTGTGTTTGGGCAGCAGGAGCGCCTGACGAATCCCCGCCACCAGCGCCTCGACCGATTCCGGTTCAACGCAAACCGCAATGCCCGGAAAGGTTTCGCAAAGCTGTCCCAGTTCTGTGTGGGCTTCTGCAGTAATCACCGCGTTACCGCCTACCGCCAGAATATTGGTCAGTTTCGACGGCAATACGGCATCTGCCGCGCCGCGTTTTTGCACCACCAGATGGCAATCGCCCATCTTCAGCAGTGCGGGTAAAGCGTCATACGATTGCAGCGGAAAAAATTGCATGTTGCGCAGACCACGCTGTTGCGCCATTTTTTCCAGCCGCGCTTTGCCGCCGCCCTGCCCGACAATGGCAAAAATCAGCGGTTCATCACGCAGGCGATCGGCAGCTTCAATAACGTTTTCCAGCCCCTGCTTTTCACCAATATTGCCGGAGTAAAGAATGATTTTTTTGTTATCCGGCAGGCCAAGCTGGTTACGAAGGGCATCAACATCGACATCTGCGACATGCTGAAAACGGGCAATTTCTGACCAGTTGGGGAAGAAGATGACGTTTTCTGCCGCCACGCCTTTTTCGATGGCTTTATTCATCATCGAACGCGAAATCGTGGAGACGTTATCGACGTTATGCAGTCCGCTACGTTCGAACGCCGTTGCCAGCTGTGCCACTTTGCCGCCTTTGCCTTTTCCGGCAAGGCCCAGCCCCAGCATGGCGTCCACTTCGTAATCCTGAATATGCAGCACGGTACGCGCGCCAGAGAGTTTCGCCAGCAGGCGCATTCCCGGCGTGCAAAACAGCGTTGGCACTACGCCGATAATGCGATCCGGCTTCCAGCGACGTTGCGCCATCAACGGGAAAAAACTGCTGACGGCAAAACTGCCGAGATGCAACAGGCGTTTCAGGGTGCTCGGCTGTTTTGGCACGTACAGCGGGCAGCGCCACACCGTAGCGGCCCCCTCTTCTCGTTTGTACCGCCAGGCGGAATAGTTCTCGCCCACCTGCCACTGCGGGTAGTAAGGCGGTGCGGTAATAACCCGCACCTCATGACCTTGCGCCGCCAGCCATTCAACCATCTCTCCGGTGTATTTGCCGATGCCGGTTAACTCCGGCGAGTAGTTAATGCCGTAGACCAGTATTTTCATAATCCGGGTACTCCGGCACGCTTCTCAGCGAGAAAATAGGCGCGGCTGTTAGCGTGAACATCGTTACTGGCGAGCAGCGCGTCCGGCGTCAGCCAGCGGTAATCG
>ERZ779942.1118-NODE-1118-length-14710-cov-2.54118_pt1 | contig 14710 bp, 10 predicted proteins | sample MGYA00511941_ERZ779942 | MGnify/ENA primary metagenome ERZ779942 (study PRJEB29588, sample SAMEA2148265) | human gut metagenome | biome: human gut; feature: human-associated habitat; material: faeces | place: Denmark | collected 2008/2010 ... | reverse complement strand
CGGACAGGCTACCGCCTTGATCGACGTAGCGAAAGCTCGCGACGAATATTTCAAGAGACACGGCGTTTATATCCCTATCTGTAGCGATGGTGGCTTGGTACACGATTACCATATGGTATTAGCGTTGGCTATGGGTGCCGACTTCCTGATGATGGGCCGTTATTTCGCCCGCTTCGACGAGTCTCCTACGAAGAAGATGAAAATAGGAAACAACTTCGTGAAGGAGTATTGGGGTGAGGGATCTAACCGTGCGAAGAACTGGCAGCGCTATGACATGGGTGGAAACGAGTCCTTGAAATTCGAGGAAGGCGTGGACAGCTATGTACCGTATGCCGGAAAATTGAAAGATAATTTAAACGTAACATTGGGTAAGATGATCGCTACGATGTGTAGCTGCGGTTCCATCTCTATCCAAGAGTTGCAGCAGCATGCCAAGATCACGCTTGTCTCCTCTACAAGTATCGTTGAGGGTGGCGCTCACGACGTGATCCTGAAAGAGCAGAATTAATTACAATATGTATTCTAGTAGAGGCGTGGCACGCTACGTCTCTACTATTTACACATTCAAATAATTTACCATGAAAAATCTATTACTTACAGTTATCCTTTTGTGTTTTTGTTTGCCATTCGTAAAAGCCGCCGATCAAAAGATGATCTTAATCTCGACCAACGAGACGGACTTGATTTTACAAGTAGCCCCCAACGGACGGCTCTACCAAACTTATCTGGGAAATAAATTAGTAAACGAATCCGAATTTGAGAACCTCTCATGGAATATCCAAGCCGGAACGGATGGCAGCGTATCAACCCGTGGATGGGAAGTATATCCTTGCTCAGGAGCGGAAGATTATTTCGAACCAGCTTTCGCCATCCAGCATAACGACGGAAACATGACTAGCATATTCAAGTATGTTTCCAGCGAATCCAAGAAACTAGACAATAACGTTACGGAGACAATCATCTCCCTGAAAGACGATGTATACCCAGTGGAGGCTAAATTGCATTATGTAACTTTCGCTAAAGAAAACGTCATCAAGGCTTGGACCGAGATTCGTCATATGGAGAAAAAACCGGTCACGATTACCCAATACGCTTCCAATATGCTTTATTTCGAGAGTCCTCGCTATGTATTGACCGAGTTTAGCGGTGACTGGGCCAAGGAAGTACAGATGAGCAGCCAAGACTTGAAATTCGGGAAAAAGATTATCGATACGAAACTAGGCTCCCGTGCCGCCATGCACGCTTACCCGTTTTTTGAGATTGGGTTAGGTGCCCCGGCCAGCGAGAATACAGGAGATGTTTTAATGGGAACGATCGGTTGGACTGGAAACTACCGCTTTACGTTCGAGGTGGACAACGCCGGTAACCTTCGTGTCATCTCCGGCATCAATCCCTATGCGTCCGCCTATGAATTGAAACCGAACGAATGGTTCGTCACTCCTGAGTTTATCTTTACATTGAGTAATCAAGGAACCGGAAAAGCCAGTCGTGATATCCATGATTGGGCACGTAATTACCAGATCAAGGATGGTAAAGGCGATCGACTTACCCTACTGAACAACTGGGAATCGACCGGTTTCAATTTCAACGAGAAGAAATTGGAGGAACTAATGAAAGAAGCCAAGCATCTAGGTGTAGATATGTTTTTGCTGGATGATGGTTGGTTCGCTAATAAATACCCTCGTCAAAACGATAAGGCCGGATTGGGAGATTGGGAGGTTACCCATGATAAGTTGCCGAACGGCATTCCTCATCTGGTGCAGACCGCTAAAGATGCCGGCGTGAAATTCGGTATCTGGATCGAGCCGGAGATGGTAAACCCCAAGAGCGAACTTTTCGAGAAACACCCGGACTGGGCGATCCATCTACCGAATCGTGAGACCTATTACTATCGCAATCAACTTGTCTTAGACTTAAGCAACCCGAAAGTACAGGATTATGTATTCAGCGTGGTGGATAATATCATGATCGAGAATCCGGATCTGGCTTTCTTCAAATGGGATTGCAACAGCCCGATTACCAATGTCTATTCCCCCTATCTTAAAGAGAAGCAGAATCAATTGTATATCGACCATGTACGAGGTGTCTATAACGTATTCAAACGGGTAGCCGAGAAATACCCTCACCTACCGATCATGCTTTGCTCCGGTGGGGGTGCCCGCTGTGATTTCGAGGCATTGAAATATTTCACGGAATTCTGGTGCAGCGACAACACCGATCCGATCGAGCGTTTGTATATCCAATGGGGATTCTCCCAGTTCTTCCCGGCAAAGGCAATGTGCGCCCACGTGACTAGCTGGAACAAGAATACCTCTATCAAGTTCCGTACCGACGTGGCCATGATGTGTAAGATGGGCTTCGATATCAGCTTGAAGGAAATGAACGATGACGAGATGAAATACTGCCAAGAAGCAGTTGCCAACTACAAACGTCTAAAGGGCACGATCCTCGACGGCGATCTGTACCGTCTAGTCTCCCCTTACGATACCAACCATTCATCCGTGATGTACGTGGATAAGGCAAAAAGCAAATCCGTCCTATTCGCTTATGATATCCACCCTCGCTTCGGAGAAAAGACTTTCCCCGTAAAGCTACAAGGATTGGACCCGAATAAGAAATATAAGGTACAAGAGATAAACCTCATGCCGGGCCAGAAATCGACCTTGGTTACCGACGGAGGTACCTTCAGCGGAGATTTCTTGATGAAAATAGGAATGAACGTGTTCTCTACGGCTCATGCCCATAGCAAGGTCATAGAGCTGACCGAGGCTCACTAACTAAATTGTCAACAGAGAATGGACATTATCCGCGAGATAACCCCACTATCGGAAAAGGACTGCTTTTACATCGTAGACCGGCGTAAGACAGAATTTACCTATCCGATCCATTGCCACTCGGAGTACGAGCTCAATTTCATTGAGCACGCTCCGGGGGTAAGGCGTGTGGTCGGTGACTCTGCGGAAGTGATCGGAGAATACGAGTTAGTATTGATAACCGGGAAAGAACTGGAGCATGTCTGGGAGCAGAACGCATGTAAATCGCCTTTGATCCATGAGATCACGATCCAGTTCTCTCCCGATCTCTTCGGGAAGAATCTATTGGAGAAAAACCAATTCAACAGTATCCGGAAAATGTTGGAGAAAGCCCAATGCGGCATCAGTTTCCCGATGTCTTCCATCCTGAAGGTTTACCATTTACTGGAAAAGCTGGTTTCCGAGGAGCAAAGCTTTTATGCGGTCATCAACTTCTTAACCATCTTATATGAGCTTTCTGTCGAGGAGAACTACAAAGTATTGGCCAGCTCCTCATTCGCTAAAATAACAGATATCCATTCCGAGAGCCGTCGTATCCAGAAAGTACAAAATTACATTAACGAACGATACCAACAGGATATCCGCCTAAACCAACTGGCGGAACTCGTAGGTATGGCCCCTTCCGCTTTCAGCCGTTTCTTCAAGTTGAGGACCGGGAAGACCCTCTCCGACTATATCACCGATATCCGTATCGGTTACGCCGCCCGCATGCTGGTGGACACGCAACGATCCATCGCGGAGATTTGTTATGACTGCGGCTTCAATAACCTCTCGAACTTCAACCGTATCTTTAAGAAAAAGAAAAACTGCTCTCCCAAAGAGTTCCGGGATAACTACAAAAAGACAAAAATCATTGTATAAGAGACCTTTTTAACAGGGATAAATACATATCCCCCCCTATTTCTATACAAAATCCCCCCTTCTCTTTTCCTTCACACATCTATCTTTGCGACCAGTCACAAAGGCTTTCATGCCTACGGCTACCCCATCGATGTGTTAAAAATACACTCCGGCAAAAAAGTATTATTCTTGGATAAAATAGTATTTGAACGCACTTGGGATCCGACGTAATTTTGCGACAGAAATTAACAATACATATTAACAACAAAAAACAATTGCCTATGAGGAAGGACCGAAAATCTAATGTTTTTAGCAGTTAACCGCTAATGACCCTATTGAGTAAATGAATTTTAGTTTAGCCTTATATGATTTAATGTAAAAAATAATGAATTCAACAATTAAGAAAACGACGCTGTTTTTAGGCGCATGTATGGCCTTCCAGCTAGGTGGCATACCACAAATGTTAGCCGCCCCTAGTACTTCGATGGAAGTCATGCAACAAACAAAAAGAATCACTGGTACCGTGAAAGACGCAACAGGAATGGAAGTCATCGGTGCCAATGTTATCGTAAAGGGAACGACAAACGGAGTGATAACCGATTTGGATGGTAAGTTCAGCTTAGAGGCCGCCCCCGGCTCTATCATAGAGATCTCCTACATCGGTTATATGACCCAAGAGATTCCCGTAACCGCCCAAACATCCGACTTACAGATCACCTTGAAAGAGGACTCACAGAGTTTGGACGAGGTAGTGGTAGTAGGTTATGGTGTACAAAAGAAAAAGTTGGTGACAGGTGCTACCCTTCAAGTAAAGGGAGAGAATATCCAAAAATTAAACACGACAAACCCGCTAGGTGCCTTGCAGAGCCAAAGCCCGGGCGTCAATATCGTAGCGAACTCCGGCCAGCCGGGTAAGAGTTTCGATATCAACATTCGTGGTGCCGGAACGAACGGCAGCACGACTCCGCTATACATTATTGATGGCGTCGAAGGCGACATCAATTCCTTAAGTCCCGCCGATATCGAGAGCTTGGACGTATTGAAAGATGCCGCTTCCGCTGCGATCTACGGTTCACGTGCGGCCAACGGTGTTGTATTGATCACGACAAAGCAGGGCAAACAGGGTAAATTACAGGTTAGTTACGATGGCTATGTAGGTTTCCAGAACGTATATAAGATGCCGGACTTGCTGAATGCAAAGGAATACATGGCAGTCATGGACCAACTGAACTTCAACACGGGTAACCAACCTTACACGTGGACGAATTACATGTCACAAGAACAGTACAACCGTTACATGAGCGGCGAGGATGAGGGTACCAACTGGCTTGACGCAATCCGCAACAAGAACGCCATCACTACCAGCCACTCCCTGAACTTGGCCGGTGGTACGGAACGCTCCAAATTCTCCACGGGTGTATCCTACACGAAACAGGAAGGTACGCTAGGCAAGCCGGTCGCTTCCGACTACCAACGTTTCACGGTTCGCATGAACTCTGAACATATTTTGTGGAAAGAGGGTGACTTGGATATCATCACATTCGGAGAAAACCTGTACTATAATCATAATGAATCTTCCGGTATCTCCGAGGGTAATCAATACGGTAACGACATCTCTTGGATGTTACGTGCCAACCCGCTGGTTCCTATCTATAACGAGAACGGGGATTACTATATGTATGACGACTTGAACAAGGCCGGTTGGTTCAACTACAACTCTTATACGAGTAACCCGATCGCCGCAATGGTCAACTCCTCCCGTGGAAACAACAAGAGCAAAAACTACGGATTAACTATGGTTGGCTACTTGAAGGTACAACCAATCAAGGGACTCGTCTATAAAGGACAGGTCAGCTACAAACAGAACTCCAGCTCTTACCGTGGCTACAGTCCGGCTTATAAACTAACCTCTACCGATCAAAAACTAACCAATGAGGTTACCCAGAACATGACGACTGGTTGGGACTGGCAGATCGAGAATACGCTTAGCTACACCTTCAACATCGAGAAACACAACTTCGATGTATTAGTCGGTCAATCCTTCAAGAAGAGCGGTTTCGGTATGGGTGAGTATCTGGAGGCAACGGCGAACGACCTTCTGTTCTCCGACTGGGACCGGGCTTATATCAGCAATAGCATGGCTTCTCAGCCTACCTCAGCCAAAGGATATCCGACAGGGGATAACGCCTTAGCGTCATTCTTCGGACGTATCAACTATAACTTCAACGAGAAATACATGGCTAGCGTGATCTTACGTACGGATGGTTCCTCGAACTTCGCCCGTGGTAAACGCTGGGGTACATTCCCTTCCGTATCGGCTGGTTGGGTCGTGAGCAATGAAGATTTCATGGAAAGCACGCACGACTGGATGGACTTCTTGAAGATCCGTGCCAGCTGGGGTCAGAACGGTAACTGTAATATCGATAACTTCCAATATTTCTCGACCGTAGCGTTCGACCACCTCGGACAATATTCCTTCGGCAACAACAAGGGTACGGCCACGCAAGGCGGTTATGCCAGCATCATGCCGAACGAGGACGTGACATGGGAGACTTCCGAGCAGTTAGACCTTGGTCTGGATGCCCGTTTCCTAAGCGGCCGATTGAGCTTGAACTTCGATTGGTACAACAAGAAAACCAAGGACCTGTTGATCGTTGCCCCGATCCTAGACTCTTACGGAACGAACGCTCCCTATATCAACGGCGGTACCGTGGAAAATAAAGGTGTCGAGATCGGCTTAGGCTGGAACGACCAGAAGGGCGACTGGACGTATGGCGTGAACCTAAACCTTGCCCATAACAAGAACGAGGTTACGCAGATCAACAACAAAGACGGTTACATCCTAGGTCCGGACAAGGTACTGGCCGAGAACACACGTCCTGTATCCCGTATGGAAGTAGGACACCCGATCGGTTATTTCTGGGCCTATAAAACGGAAGGTGTCATGCAAAACGCCGACGACGTGCAGGCTTATCTGGATAAGAACTGTAAAGGCAACGCAGCCAACTCCCTGCAAGGTAGCTCCATCCAACCGGGTGACTTGAAATTCGTAGACGTGAATGGCGACGGCGTGATCAACGAGGACGACAAGACCGAAGTCGGCAACCCGCACCCGGATATCACGATGGGTCTAAGCTTCAACGTTGGTTACAAAGGATTCGATTTAGCGGTAACCACCTATGGGGCCTTCGGACAACAAAATATGCGCTCTTATCGTAAGTTTACCGACGGCAACGTGGAGAATTACACCTCCGAGGTATTTGAGTACTGGCACGGTGAGGGAACCTCCAATCGTTATCCTCGTCTGGTTCCGGGTAACACAGGTGTCAACTTCCAACAGATATCCGATATCTTCGTGGAAGACGCTAGCTATTTCCGCATCCAGAACGTTACTTTGGGCTACGACTTCAAGAACCTATGGAAGAACTGCCCACTGCCGCAATTACGTCTGTACGTAAGCGCCCAGAACCTCTTCACCTTCACGGGATACAAGGGTATGGACCCCGAAATCGGTACGAACGATAGTTATCGCGAGGACAATCCTTGGGCAAGAGGTATCGACTTAGGTTCTTATCCTTCACCCAGAACTTATATGGTAGGTGTTAACATTAAATTTTAAGAGAAAAGCAACATGAAAAAGTTAATATATGCAATATGTATGGGCGCTGCCGTAGCCTTCTCAAGTTGTGAGGACATGCTCGACACGACCAATTACACAGAGAAGACAACCGCTACATTCCCGGAGTCGTACGACGATGCCCAGCAAATGATAGCAGGCGTTTACGCCAGCATGGCATCCGTTTGCGCCAACCCCGAGAGATCGTTCCTTTATTACGCCCAACTAGCCAGCGATGACGCACTAGGCGGGGGCGGCTCGAACGACAAGCTGATGCAGGCCATGGACCTGCTCTGCAACTATCAGTCCGACATGACCCGCCAGTTCTGGAAAGACCGTTATGCCGGCGTATTCCGTGCCAACAGCGCCATAGAGACCTTAGATAACTGTCCGGACTTTCCTTCCACGGAAGCACGTAACCAATTGATGGGCGAGGCTCTCTTCATGCGTGCCTATTTCTACTACGAGCTAGCCTCGATGTACAATCGTGTACCCCTAATCACTACATCCCAGACAAGCGACGTGCCACAGGCAAGCCCCGCCGAGATCTGGGGACAGATCTTGCTAGACCTTAAGACAGCCGCCGACATCATGCCCGCATGGCGTGGAGGTACGTCATCCCTTGAGGCAGGACACGTCGACAAGTACACCGCCGAGGCCATGTTAGGCCGTGCTTGGTTGTTCTACACCGGCATGTACGGGAATGGCGAAGATATAGCCGCCTTGACCAGCGCCACTTACAACCCGCTGACCTCCGTCACCTTGGCCGACGGCTCTACCCTAACGAAGGATCAAGTGATCTCTTATATCGATGATTGCGTGAACAATTCCGGATATTCCTTAGCATCCGACTTCCGTAGCCTTTGGGCTTACACGAACCGTTGCACGGTGAACGATTTCGAATACACCGCCGGAAAAGGATTGAAATGGGTAGAGGATGATAACGCCGTCAACCCGGAATCTATGTTCGCCATCAAGTTCAATAAGCTGGCCAGTTGGAATACTACCATCGCTTTCGCCAATGGTTACGCGCTTCATTTCGGTCTTCGCGGAGATCAAGACGTAGCAAATACCTTCCCCTTCGGACAAGGTTGGGGAGCCGGGCCTGTAGCACCGAATTTCGTGAACGATTGGGCAAGCGCAGAACCAAATGACATGCGTCGCGACGCTTCCGTATATCGTACAGACAAATTACCCGCTTATAACAAAGGCGGTTGGGCGGACTTCGTACAGGAAACGGACTACTATGCCATGAAATGGTCTCCTGTCGCATGCAAGACATCCAATGACGAGAGTGGCTACTTCAAGACCTTCGAGAACGAGATGTACGGAATCGATGGCTGGACGCAAGGCGCGAATAACCAAGCCTTGGACAACATCCACGACTTGGTATTGATCCGCTTCGCTGACGTTCTCTTGATGCAATCCGAGCTCAAGGGAGATGCCACCGGTATGAATAAGGTGCGGGAGCGTGCCGGCCTTCCGGCTATCGGCTACTCGCTCCAAGCTCTGCAAAACGAGCGCCGTTGGGAATTAGCTTTGGAGGGTACCCGTTGGAACGACATCCGCCGCTGGCACATTGCCGCCGCTGCCTTGCAGAAACAGATAGGTACGCCTATCTACATCGCAGGTAATCCTGCCACGAACAAGGCGCAAAATGGTGGTTACGCCTCCCGCTACAACACCTCCGCCGGTTTCATGAAGATACCTGAGAGCCAGATCTCACTCTCCAGTGAACTCCAGCAGAACGAAGGTTGGGGAGCGGACGCCGAGTACAATGGCTGGACTAATTAATAACCTTTTAATTCAGAATATACAATCATGATAAAGAATATATATTATATAGCAATGGCATTGATCGCAGGAATGATGGTTTCCTGCGACCCAATCACAGAAAGTGATCCGGGCATATCCGCCAACTTAACCGAGGCGGATCTGCAAGCCCGTGTAGCGCTTACGCAAACGACGGCCGGACAAAACAAGTTCACCTTCTCCACCAATCCCACACTGACGGTACAGGTATTGGATCAAGACGGGGCCATCCTAGCCACCGGAACCGAGGGTTCCATCATTGGCACTCCTCCCCTCACGAGCTTGACCGTCCGGGCTATGAACCAAGACGGCTCCATCACCTCTTTCTCTAACGATGTGACGATCTCCGAGTATGTGGATGTGCCTTCTATTTATGAAGGATTATTCGGACCGGAGTATAATTCTGTAACTTGGGTTTGGGATACAGATGCCAGCAACGGCCTTTGGGGAAATGGTGCTTATATGGAAAGCACAGGTCCGGAATGGTGGCAAGTTCAAGCCACAGACATCGACCAACAATGTACTGAGAAAGGATATGCCAAAGATGGGTTAGAAGGTTGGATGACTTTTACCTTGGCTGGCAAGAAAGTAGAAACCAGCCGCGGTCAATCCGGAACAATCGCATGGGACTTATCCGCTGTAGCCAAAGAAGGTTGGGATCAAGGTACATTAACGTTCACCGGAACCATTCCTTTATTAGGACTGGTGAAAATGGGAGACACAGATGATACCTTCGCTCCTCAATATGAATATCACATCTTGGAAGCGGATGGTGAGCATCTTAAACTAGCGGCTCCGAAACCCGGCGCAGGTGATTGGGGAGAGGCTTGGTTCTGGAATTTTAAAACAAGAAAATAAAGAAAATATATCATGAAGAAAGTATTATTCATTCTATATTGCACTATTAACAACAACTGTTATTAATATCAATGCTGACGTAAATGGTCCATCACCTTCCTATGCCGCAGAAAGAGAAGGGTATTCAAAAATGTACGTTACAGCTCAAAATCAGGACGCCCATATATCAATGGTTATTGAAGATCAAAATTTCATGGAATATACTATCACCAGTGGTTTTTATAGTGGAGGTCCATGGGTTTACTTTGTTGAACATGGAAAGTATAAAGTTGTTTCCATAGATAAGGGATATAGAGTCTCTTGTAATGGATCTACAGTTCAAGTAGGATCTGTCATAACTTTTAGCGGCGCAACTGGGCATATTGGATTTTACGTAAATAATTGATCTAAAAATGAATATCACGATACTCAATGTTCTCCGTGACATTGAGTATCTCTGATCGGATAAATGAAGAAGATGTATCTCACTAGCAATATTTTATGATGAGATTATCCCAATAATTCATTCATTCTTGTTATATAAGAGGGGCGGAGCGTTTATCGTTCCGTCTCCTCTCTTTTTATCTTACACGGTACTCGCCCTGCAAATATCCTTCCGTCAACCAAACCGCTCTCCGGCCATCTTTTTGATTTCCATAGAGCATTTACCTTGACACACCTATTTTCCAAACCTAGCGAAATAGCGAGAAAGCAGTAGCAATAAGCACCCCTTTTTGTTAAAATACAGCGTTTTCCACACACAATAGGTGCCGGAAGCCTGCGTAACTAGTCGTATTAGGCAACGCCGATACTGCCGTTGGGCATCGTAAGTAGTCAAGAATAGGGTTATGAGTAGTTGCGAATGGGCATTCTTACCCTGTTATAACCCTATTGTAGCACCGTTTTTCTTCCCTTCCTGCCCCCAAAACATGAAATACGATGAATAAATTCCGCTAGAATAAAAGGCCGTTATTCAACATTAGCCTATCAACCAATCGATTGTCGTTTTTTTCTTTCGTTTTCGGGAGCATACCTTACCTTTACCCGAAAGAATCGATTCTCCATGACTTAAATTTACAAACTGTCACTTTGCTAAAAGACGCAAGACAAGGAGATGTCAAGTATCCGTGAAAGATGATACATCTTACAACGGTAATATAATACATCCTACAACAGTAAGATCATACATCTTACGGCGATAAGATGCTACAACTGTACCTTACTGAAAATAAGTTCGTGCATTAAACTCCATAATCGGACGTTTTAAACTGAATAACGTCGCAAATATCGCAGCGTTTCTCCTGTTCTAATGTCGCATCAAGTACTTAAAATATGTATATACACGAAAGAGATAATTGGACATCATTCAGATAGGACGTTTCCGAGCTTACCGCACTCCTTGAAGAGGTGGGGCGTAAACGAGGAATGCTGTATGGCAGACTTGCCTCACACCATCCCCAACGTCTCAAACATCCCCCGGTAAACGGCGGCCTTCTCCTCCAACGGCCTCGGATAAGCTCTAGAGGATGAAGGCATACGGAACAGCCTCATCGTCCTTCCCATACAAGAAAATTCCGACGAGAAGCCCACTTTCGGCTCCTCCGTGCCGGGCAATACGGAGAGGAGGGTATCCATCGCTTTCTGCCCGGTTACCACGATCGCCACGCATTCCGGTATCTGGGACAAGACCTTTTCCGGATCGATCGGCCGTACCACCTCAAGGAACTTATCGGAGGCATTTGCTTTCAAGCGGATCACCTCCATGGCGGTATCACCGATCCCGATCCCCTTTTCCCGGCAGAAAGCCTTCGCCTTCTCCTCGCTGAACGCCTTCTTGTCTCGCAGGAACGCATCCTTGTTCCCATAGAAAATCAAGCCAAGGATGCGCCACATATCATTCTGGATATTCGGGTAATAAAAATCCATGCTCCAACGAGCTCTTGGAGGCGGAAAACTTCCCAGCATCAGCAATCTCGTATTCTCCGGGAGGAAGAAACCTAGCGGATGCAGCTCGGTGGTCATGCTTCCTTGCTCTTTTTGAGTTCCTTCTTCTGATCCTCTTTCGCCAGAAGCACGACGTTATACACGAAGTCCGTGATCCATTGCTCGGAGTAGCCTAGTTTCTCGGCATACTTACGCACGCTCCATGCGGCCTTCTGCACGCTGATATCCTTCCACTCGGACTTGGTCAAGATATCGTGAACCGTCTTCGTCGTCATATTATACAGCAACTTCTTCACCAGCATGGAGAAGCGGAACTTCCACTGCATCAGATTGCCAAGCAAGTTGAACAAGTCATTGCAGAAACCTTGGAACATGAAGAAATACGTCTTGATATCGTTCTGGTTCTTGCAGTTCTTCTTCACCGAGCTGTCGATCTCCTTGAAGAAAGCCTCGCTTAGGCCGTAATCCTCCATCAACACCTTGCGCACACGGGATTTCTCGGCGACACCCAATTTGTTATTCTGGGTCGGTATCTTCAACATGCGTTTGAACAAAGCCATATCGGCGAGCATGTTCAAGTTGGTGATACCCAAGTCCACGGCCATAACGGCTTGATAATATACACGGATTAAAGATACGAACTCCTCCACGGAACCTTTGCCGGCCTCTTCCGCCTCAGATACGTTCTTCTTGAATAGCTTAGAAATAAAATTCATCGTACGATTATTAAATAGTTTCGAGCCGCGAATATACGAAAACTTACCGCCAATACAGAATAACTATTCAATTCTCTCCACCGTAACCTCCGGAAATTGCTCCATCAATAGCAACAGTGGACTTTCCTCCGTGTTTTTACGGGCTTTCAACACGATGCTGACGACGTACTCGTCCTTCTCCTGATGCCCCAGTCTTTTCATGTCATAGCTTACCAACAGGAAACCTTTCTCGTAGATAACACGGGCGATCCGGTTGATCGCCTCCTTGTCGGAGGTAGAGAATACCACCAAGGAACTTCGCATCCCGATGCTTTTAAAAATAACGCTCAACAGCTCCAGCCCGGCGAGCGTCAACAAAGTGGCGGCGATACCGAGCCCGTACATGCCTGAGCCGACGGCCAGATACCGGCGGTCGCCCAGATACCGGCGGCGGTAGTCAATCCCCGTACGAATTGTTTCTGGATGATGATCGTACCCGCCCCGATGAAACCGATGCCACTCACCACTTGGGCGGCCACACGGCTCGGATCGAGACTTACGCTATTCTCTAGGATGACATCTTGGAAGCCATATTGGGAGACAACCATGATCAACGCGCTACCCAACGAAACAAGGAAGTGAGTCCGGTAACCCGCCTCCTTCGCACGGTACTCACGGTCTAGTCCGACAACGGCGCCCAGAATACCTGCCACGAAAAGTCTTAGTATGAAATCCCACATCATAATCAACGATCTTTTAGGTTTTACCCCGAAAGATAGGAATTATTTATTGATTCAGCCGCCATTCACGGTGATAAGAATCGATCGCCTCCCGGACGGAGCCATGTAGGAGCAGGAGGTTCTTGCTCTGCTCGTAATCCAGACGAAGCTCTTCCATGATCATACGGGTGCCACGGTCCACCAATTTTTGGTTGGTCAGTTGCATGTTCACCATCCGGTTCCCCTTCACCCGGCCAAGCTTGATCATCGTGGAGGTCGTGATCATATTCAGCACCATCTTCTGGGCCGTACCGCTCTTCATCCGCGTACTTCCGGTGACGAACTCCGGACCTACTACCGGCTCGATGGCGATCTCCGCCTCCGCCGCCATCGGAGAGTCCGGGTTGCAGGAGATAGAGGCCGTCAGGATTCCCTCGGAGCGTGCCTTACGCAGGGCGCCGATCACGTAGGGAGTCGTACCCGAGGCGGCTATCCCCACCAAAGTATCGTTCGTATTGATATGATATTGTTGAAGTTCCTCCCAAGCCTTATCCAGATCGTCTTCCGCCGACTCCACTGGATTCCGGAGCGCCCGGTCGCCGCCGGCGATCAAACCGATCACCAAGGTATTCGGCATACCATACGTGGGAGGGATCTCGGAGGCGTCCAAGACGCCCAAGCGACCACTCGTACCCGCCCCGATATAGAAGAGCCTACCGCCTCTCCGCATTCGCTCTACGATACGGGTTACCAGCTTCTCGATCTTCGGGATCTCCCGGCCAACGGCGATTTCCGGTCCTCGTTATTGATGCCTTCCAGCAACTCCCGGACAGACATCTGATCCAGATTATCGTACAACGATTCCGACTCGGTTATCTTTTGAAATGCCATAACTCATTCATTTTTTTCTTCGTTCATAAAATGATACCGGATCAATCCGTTCATGGGAGCCTGTACGACCGTACCGACCTTCAAGCCTAAGGATAAGGCCGCCGCTCTCAATACCTCCTGATAATAATAGGCGATAGAGCCTACGAAATGAATCGGGTACGTATCAGCTCCCGGATATAACGCCACGTTACGGAGGAAAAAGCTACGGAAACTCGTATAGACCAAATTATAAATCGGTTGCTCGGTGATATTCTCCAACAAGAAACGGGACAAGGTAGCCAAGAAACGATTCGGGAAAGGTTGTTTATATACCCGCTCCAACAATAAGGCGGGCGTCAACTCATATTGATCCATAAACTTCCGAACCAAAGGCGCCGGCAACTGACGCTTCAAGCAATCCCCTACCAATAACTTCCCGAGCACGGCGCCACTACCCTCATCCCCCAGAATGAATCCCAAGGGAGAGATATGCTCCGTTATCTCCGTCCCGTCATACAGACAAGAATTCGATCCCGTCCCCAATATACAGGCGATTCCCGGACG
>ERZ779942.1109-NODE-1109-length-14851-cov-2.81995_pt1 | contig 14851 bp, 9 predicted proteins | sample MGYA00511941_ERZ779942 | MGnify/ENA primary metagenome ERZ779942 (study PRJEB29588, sample SAMEA2148265) | human gut metagenome | biome: human gut; feature: human-associated habitat; material: faeces | place: Denmark | collected 2008/2010 ... | reverse complement strand
CGTTAAAAGCTCATGGTCCATGGATACCGGAATACTGTCGATGGAGTTGTAGCTGCACATAGCGTCGCACGCTTTTCCGTCCGCAAAAGCCGCTTCAAAGACAGGCAGGCAGTCGCTGAATACATCGTGCCGTCCCATGGTGGAGGGGGCGCAGTTCAGTCCCCCCACAGGGTTGCCGTAGCCGACGTAGTGCTTGGGTTCGGCAGCCACGGCGTCCGGCGCTGTCAGGTCTGTCCCCTGCATACCCAATACGGTTTCGCGTGCAAACTCCGCACAAAGGTATGTGTCCTCACCATAGGATTCTTCCGCGCGACCATACCGTGGATCACGAATCAGATCCATGACGGGGCTGTATGTTTCGTGAATCCCGCAAGCCCGGGACTCTGCCGCAATGGCGTGTCCCATCTCGCGCCCGAGTTCAGGCTCAAAGCTTGCCGCCAGACCAATTTGCTGCGGAAAACTGGTTGCGTTGTTTGTCATCAGCCCATGCAGTGCTTCCTCGCTAAAAAGGTATGGGATGCCAAGACGTGTGTTTTCTATGGCATACCGCTGCACAACATTGGCTTGGGCAGCAGTCATACCGCGCAGTTGCACACTGCCGACACTATTGTGCTGCATCAGTGCATCAAACCGCTGCATATCCACGGCGGTAACCTTGCCGTTTTCGTCCTGCGTTGTAAAATCGCCGGAATAATACTGATCTGTCTGCAGGATCTTTTCTTCAAGGGTCATCCGGCTCATCAGGTCGCTAATGCGCTCTTCTGTCGAAAGATCCGGGTTCTGGTATGGGTACATCTTTTTTCTCCCTTTATGTTACAGAGGGCAATTTTCGCCCATTTATAATCAGGTTGGCAAAACCGCCGATGCCCGCCACAAAAAACAGCAGCGAAATTGAGCTGTCCCCATAGATTTTTCCAGCAGGGGCTGGATGGCGGTTCCCACTGCGGCTGATGTGCAGGTGGCAATGCTGCTCATGGCAGCTGTTACGCCAAAGTAAGCGGTTTTACCACTCTCAGGACTTAACGCAAACTGCAGGTTTGTGCTTGCCAGTGATGCGCCGCCTGCACAGCCCGCCGCAACGACAATCAGAACCGGCGCAACCAAATGTGCAAAGGAAGGGCGCACAAAGGACCAGCCCAGCGTGCAGGAAAGATTCAGGAATGCAGTAAGCCAAATAACGCAGTTCCACGCAGTGCGGTCGGCCAGCCGCCCCCACACCCAGCTGCCTGCCATGCCCACAACAGCGGACACGACACCCACCGATGTGATGAAGGGGTGGCTGAGCCCCAGCACCCGCAGCTCATACACGGAAAGGAACGGAGAAGCAAAGCCGCCAGTCAGCCCGCCGATGATGCAGTAAAAAAGCAATGGACGGTAAGCAGGGTCGCGCACTGGGCGCAGAATATCCGCCGGGCGCATTTTGGAGGTGAATTTTACCGGGTTCTCTCTTACCGAAGCAAGCAGAACGGCATCCACCACAGTAAGCGACAGGCTGACAATACCGATGATAAGAAAGCCGGTATAGCCCTGCCCCTGTTCCAGATAATAATCCAGTACGCGACCAAGTGCAAGTGTTGCCGCGCTGGAAACGCAGGTTCCGATAATGCTCTTGACGGCGTAGAACTGACCGCGCCCGCCTTGGGGGGCGATGCCCAAAACCATGTGTTCCAGCCCCGGCGTAACAAGCCCCGCAGAGAAAAGCCGATGGTATAAAGCACCAGCACCACAGCGCGGGCATGACCGGGGTCCGGCAGAGCCAGCGGTATCAGCAGGATGCTGCTGACCGAAAGCCGGAACACCACGCACATAAGCCATATAGCCAGTTTGCGGTGGTGCATCCGTTCAAACACAAAGGGCGAGATAAACTGCAGTACGCACCCGAAAGACGGTATCATGGCCGCTGCGGCGCATAAGGATACGGACGCCCCAAGGCTGCTCAAATACCCGGCCAGAAAGTTGCCGGTGGCAACGGCATAAATCACGCCGGCCACTGCGCCTTCGGCAATAATACGATGTCGTCCGGCTTGCAGCTCATCTTCGGACGGCGTATGCGCTGGGAAAAACAACTGATAAAGCCAGCCCATGGCTTACCTCCCGGCAGGCGCCTCCACGGTTCCGTAAGCGCGTCCGCGAAGAAGATCCGCGTAACGGCAGATCAGGTTCGTCAGAACCGGCAGGCTGCTTTCTTTGCTGACCTGACGCCACTGCGCACGGTAGCGCTGCAGCCAGTGTTCCAGCGCGGCTGCCATGGCATCTGCTTCGGGGCCGTGCGGGCAGCCTGCATTGAGCCATGCGCCAATACGGTTCCACAGCACAATGATGTCTGCCGTCTGGCAGAGTACCTGTACAATCTGCTTTTTGCCGGCAGGAAGGTTTGCTGCGTCCGCAAGGATATCCGCCTTTGCCTTTTCTACGGCGCGGTTGGCATCGTCAATCTTTGTAAAGTCAACCTCAGAAAGGATCTCGGCGCGGGTTTTCTCATCACATTCCATCCAGTTGACGGTATTCCGCCAGTCAAAAACTTCATAGTCCTGCAGTTTTGCCATCAGACCGGCAAACTGCCCGGTGGCATCGCCGTAATACAGGCGGGAAACCGCTTCATTCAGCTCGTCAAATTCCACAGGCTCTGCATTCCAACCGAACGCTGCACCGTACAGGACGCCCGGAATCGTCAGGCGCGGGTCATTGACATGACCATAATCGCCCCAGTCAGTGTTCAAAAGGCCAATAGCGTTGTACTTGTGTGCATGGTGGCACATGGTACGGATATTCAGGTAAGAATTGTACATCAGAGGCATCCAACGGTTCCAGCCACAAACGCCGGGGCAGGCATACTGTGTAATCCCGCTGGCGGCAATATCCCGAATCTCATTTTCCCGCTGATGCGGCAGATAGCCCCAGTTCAGGCAGATGGTTTCCTTGGGCAGCTCGGCACAGCTTTCCGGGAAGCGCCACATGATGTCCCCCCAGAACTGCGGTGTTACCCCCTGCGCAACAAGATATTCGCACAGCGCCTTCACATGGCTGAGATACAGGCTGCGCTCGCTCTGCTCCTCGGCGAGTGCCTTGCTGCGCCCCTTGCCCAAATCGAACGTTTCGTCATCACAGATATTGAATTTGCTGCTGCGGAAAAGCGGGCGGTATTCGTCAATCAGCCCTTTTACAAACCCCAGCGCATCGGGATTGGATACGTTCAGGGTATGGTGATTCCCTGCATAGGTATAACTGAACGGAATCTTTTCCGAGTCAGGCAGCTCGCAGAGGTCGCAACAGGTTTTTGTGCTGAGAATACGGTACATATGCCCGAAGGTAGACAAGGAAGGAACGAGTTCAATGTGCCGGGCTGCGCAGTAATCATCCAGTTCCATAATCTCCTGCGCGGTCAGCGGCGTATCCTCACGCCATGCTTCGCTCAGGTCACGGAAAAGATAGGTGTGCTCAATATAAAGCTGCCATTGGTTGATCTTGTAGCGGCAGAGAATATCTGCCACCTGTTTCAGGTAGTCCAGCTTCGGGACACGTCCGCGGGAGCAGTCCTGATAATAGCCTCTGTTGGCAAGATCGGGCCAGTCCTCAATTTCCAGTGCGGGCAGTACGGCTCCGTGCTGTTCAATATACTGGCACAGTGTCTGCACACCGTTGCAGAGTGCTTCATCGCTGCCGGCTTTCAGCGTGATGCATTCCGGCATAATGCTCAGCGTGTAACGGTTTTGCGGCAGGGCGGTATCCACCGTAAGTACGGCGTCACCTGCCCGGGGCTTACCGCGGGTGAACGGCACTTCCAGCCCGGCGTACTCCCGCAGGCAGCCCTGCAGCATCTGTGCATAAAGCAACGCGGCGGGTTCGGTCTGCCACAGGGTGATTCGGCTCTGATTGTCCAGCATATGAACCCCTGCAGGGTGTTCGATCTTATGTGGATTCGGAATAAACTCCATCATCATTTCCTCCAAAAAAAGGCACGGGCGGCGGGCGCATTGCCAACCGCCCGTGCAGAATGTTCGGACTTTGTTATTTAACGGATACGAATTGTCTTGATTTCATACGGCTTTACCGTAAAGGTAATCTTGCCGTCTTTGACTTCAACCGGCTCGCCGTCGGGCTGTTCCAGACAGTTGCAGCTTTCTGCCGCATGGAAGGGAAGGTTCCAGTCCAGGGTGACATTTGTCAGGCTGTTCTCGCACTCATACATACGCACAATGGCACCATCGCCATCCTCGGCGCGTTTGATGGTTTCCAGCACCACATTGGGTGCATCCAGTCCGGCAAGGCTGAAGCTTTCGCCCGGCTTTCCGCCCTGCACAGCCAACGCGGGCTGGTTCAGGAAGAACGCCTGCGGCACCGTGCCGGCTGCCTGCCATTTTTCGGCGTGCGGATAAATGGCGTATGTGAAATGGTGAACTTCCTGATCCGTGGTAGGATTCGGCTCAATGCCGGACTTGATCAGGGTCAGCCCAATCACAGAATCCTTGACGGAATGACCGTACTTGCAGTCGTTCAGCATACTGACGCCGTAATGTCCTTCGCTCAGGTCCATCCACTTCTGACCGCAGCTTTCAAAGCGTGCGCGATCCCAGCTGGTGTTGGCGTGCGTCTTGCGGGTCAGGTTGCCGTACTGGATTTCAAACGTAGCTTCGTCAGTATGGACATTTACCGGGAAGTGAACCTTCAGCAGGCTCTGGTGTTCGTGCCAGTCCACGGTTGTAACAAACTCAATCCGGCGCTGCTTTGCATAGAAATGGATATCCTGCACCAGGGTGGAGTTGCTGTAATTGCGTTCGATGTGCAGTGTGGCGCGCACGGGACCGTTCTCCGTCCATGTGAAGTCCTGCAGGTCGGTGACATCCCAGAACTTTTCGGTATAGAAAATATCGATATCCCAGTTGTCATAATAGATGGGCTTATCCTCATATACGCGGAAGAGGTTGCCTGCCTGACCGGGCTTGAGCACTTCGCGGCGGTTCTCTTTGTCAAAGATGCCGGTCATCTGACCGTGTTCATCAAAGGTGACAGTATAGAACGGGGTGTCAATCTTATGTCCATCGGTCGCAATTTCAAAAGGCGCAGCCGAAACCTGTGCCGGTACGACCGCAAACGTTTTGCTGCCCTTGGCAGGCAGGTTGTTCAGGAACGCCACGGCACCATCGGCTGTTTTTTGTACGGGATAGATATTGCCGGCTTCGTCCTGCAAAGCCTCTGCCTTGCAATCACCCAGTTCAACCACATCGCTGCGGACAAAGCCGGTAGTGTTGTACACGGTAACGCCTTCCCCGGCGGGGGTCAGTGCATCCAGGCGCTCCTCGCGCAGTGCCGTGATTTCGGCTTCCATCTCGGCATACTCTTTTTTGGTGACTTCGTATACTTCGTGGATGGAGGAACCGGGCAGAATATCATGGAACTGATTGATGAGGATTCCATGCCACAGCTTGTCGATTTCTGCCTCTGGGTATGCGACCTTGGCTTGTGCCAGCAGGCTGAGCAGTTCCAAGTCCATCATGTGCAGCTCAATCTTACGGTTGGAACGCTTGTTGCGCGCCATGGAGGTGTATGTGCCGCGGTGATACTCAAAGTAGAGTTCACCTTCCCATGTGGGCAGGCGGCGGTTGTCCTTCACACGCTCAGCCAGCTCATCAAAGTAGGTGCGTGCAAATGCCTGACGCACTTTGGGCAGTCCCTCGATGCCCTTTTCCATACGGGTGGAGGTTTCCAGCATGGCGCGGGTCGGACCGCCGCCGCCGTCACCGTAACCGTAGGAAATCAGGATATCATTGTTGATGTCCTTCTGCTGGTAGCGGTGCCAGCCGCCGATCAGCGCATCGGGATGCAGGATGCCGTTGTAAGTCGTGAAGAAGTCATTCTCGCTCTGACCGACCCCCAGCGTTGTGACAAGGTGGGTCAGGATTTCGGTGCCGTCAATGCCGCGCCACTTGAAGGTGTCGTAAGGCATTTTGTTGAACTGGTTCCACGCCAGTTTTGTGGTCATGAAATAATCAATGCCGCACTTTGCCATAATCTGCGGCAGTGCGCCCGAATAGCCGAATACGTCCGGCAGCCAGAGGATGCGGTTGTCCACACCGAACTCTTCCTTGAAGAAACGCTTGCCGTACAGGAACTGACGCACCAGGCTTTCGCCGCTGGTCAGGTTGCAGTCCGCCTCAACCCACATACCGCCTTCGGGTTCCCAGCGTCCCTCCGCCACGCGCTGTTTGATCTGCTCATACAGCTCGGGGTAGCGCTGCTTCAGGAAGTAATACAGCTGCGGCTGGCTGGACATAAACTTGTAGTTGGGGTATTCGTCCATCAGTTTCAGCACAGTTGCAAAACTGCGGCACACTTTTTCCCGGGTCTGTGCAACAGTCCACCACCATGCCACGTCAATGTGCGTGTGACCAATGCAGCTTGCAATGACTTCCTCATGACCGGCAAGGTCGGTATAAAGTGCTTTTGCCAGATACCGGCGGGCAGCAGCAATGCTTTGATAGAAGCTCTCGTTATAAGGTGTGCGCAGGTCGATCAGATTGACAGCCTCGTTCAGCACGTTTTCCAGATCGCGGCGGGCTTTGCCGTCCTCTTCCAACCGGGGAAAAGCCTCCAGCGGCACAACCATATCGTAGTAAAGACCCTCAATTTCGGGGTCGATTTCCCGCAGGTCTACAATCAGGTTGAATTCGGTATGCAGGGTTCCGGTGTAGGACTGCAATTCCAGACGGTACTTTTGACCGCCCTTGGCGCAGCGGTCCAGCAGGATGTCGCGGTGGTTCATATCCACGCCCTGTGTCACCTTGCCGTCCACAAACAGCAGGAACTGCGGGTTTTTGGCATCGTCCCACTCATCAATCTGGGTGCAGACGTGCATCCACAGCGGTTTTCCGTCCATTTCCTGCGGCACAGCCACATCCGCGCGGAACCAGTAATGCTTGTCCGGTCCGTACCAATGCATGGTGCGGCTGTCAAAGGGTTCAAACGGTGCAGGGTCTGCATCGGCATCTTCCGGGCGCAGGAAGTTGCCCGGTTTTATGAGCCAGTCGCTCGTTTCAAACTTCTGTTTTACAGAAAGCTTTTTCAGCTCATTGCAGATACCTGTGACGCGCTTGTCAAGAAAATCAATGGTGCGCATAGGTCTTTCCTTTCCCTCATAACGAGGCTTCCAGCAATTCAAAGCTGGCTGTTTTTTGCATTTTTGTTTGCGTTAGTGGAACGTATCTACACCGAAATCGTGGTATCAGCAAAATGTTATCCTGTGGCATCTCTTTGCCCCTTTAACATCAGAAAGAGTTCTTCTTGATATAGTCCAATACACGATCCACCGTGGTGAACGCCAGACCGGTCACGGTATCGGCACAGCCGTAGTACATCGCAATACGACCGGTCGCGGCATCCGTCAAGGTGGCGCAGGGGAAGGTCACGTTCGGCACGTCGCCTACACACTCATACAGCTCATGAGGAGCCAGCAGGTAATCCTTGCCGCGGTATTTTACCTTCCACGGCTCGTCAATATCCAGCAGAGCAGCACCAATGCGGTATACATAGCCGTTGCAGGTGTTGATAACACCATGGTAAATCAGCAGCCAGCCCTCATCGGTTTCAATGGGGATGGGGCCGGGGCCAATTTTCATGCTCTGCCATGCAGATTCATCGCCTTTTACAGCACCCATCATAAAGCGGTGGCGTCCCCAGTAAATCATATCTTCGCTCTGGCTGACAAAAATATCGCCGAAGGGGGTATGCCCGGTATCGCTCGGGCGGCTCATCATCATGTAGCGCCCCTGAATCTTGCGCGGGAAAAGGACACCGTTACGGTTGTACGGCAGGAAGGCATTTTCCAACTGGTGGAATGTCTTGAAGTCATCCGTCCATGCAATGCCGATGGTGGGTCCGTGGTAGCCGTTGCACCAGGTCACATAGTATTTGCCGTCCATATAGCATACACGGGGGTCATAGCGGTATTCACGGGTTGTGACCTCCGGGTCGTCCCCTACCAGATGAATCGGGGTATCCTCAATATCCCAGTGCAGACCGTCCTTGCTGAAGCCTGCGAAAATATCCATGCTGATGGACAGGCTGTCGCAGCGGAATACGCCGGCAAAGCCATCCTTGAAAGGCACAACGGCGCTGTTGAACACGCTGTTGGAACGGGCGTTGCCGTCACGACCGATGATGGGGTTTGCATCATAGCGCCAGAAAGGGGTGCGGGTGTTTGCAGGCGGTTCCTGCCACGGAATATTGGGCAGTGCGCTGCCGATGATTTTAGCCATACTTGATTCTCCTTGTGTACTTAAAATAAATCGGGAGCGGGAACTCAGCGTCCCGCTCCCGAAGGTTTTCCTGCCTGCAGGGATAGTATTTGGACTTTTAAAGATTACTTATTGGTAGCCATGAAAGCGTCAACCTGGCTCTGTGCCTCAGCAACGATCTTGTCAAAGCCGGCAGCGCGCAGTTCTTCCATCATCTGGGGAACCATGACTTCGGGATCAGCAGTACCGGTCAGCAGCTCGCCCTTGTAACGCTCTGCAATCTGGATGCAGTTTGCCAGTTCATCAGCGATGGAGGTGGTGTCGAGAGTGAAACCAAGCAGGACAGAAGGCTCAGCCTTTTCGTTCAGCTCTTTAACTTCGTCGAACTGGTTGAAATCGAAATCGTCGGTCGGGGTGATAGCGAAGAAGCTGCCCTGGGTGTAACCGGCCATAGACCAATCCGCGTTGTTCTTATGGACGAAGGTTTTGCTGTCATCGGTGTAATCCCAGTTGTCGCCCTGAACGCCGTAGTAGAACAGGTCACGGACGTAGGTGTCGGTGTTTACCAGCTGCAGGAATTGCAGTGCTTTTTCGGGATAGGCGCAGTTAGCGGAGATGCAGTTCATAGAGCCGCGGACAGTTTCATTGGAAACGATGGTCGGGCCCCACTTCTGGGCAACGCACTCAACGCCGAGCTGCGGACCCCAGGAAGTGATTGCCGCACCGGACCAGCCCTGTGCAATGGAGCAAGCCTTGTAGTTTGCATCTTCGGGACGGGTTGCAGCGTCAGAGTTGATGATACCTTCGTTGTACCACTCATGGAAGGTTTTCAGAATCTGCTTCATGTCATCCTGCTCAACAGTAGCAACAACCTTACCCTCGCTGTCATCATAGCGCACACCCAGGGGATACAGACCGGCGCCAAGCTGGTCATACATATAGGACTGGTAGCCGCCGCCGTTTTTGTTCAGAGGGAAGGAAGCCTCGCCGTCAGTGTCCTTGATAGCCTTCAGGGGCGCAGTCAGTTCATCCAGGTCGGTGATGCCCAGCTCCTTGGTATAGTCATAGCCGGCAGCCTCGATCTTTGCCTTATCCCAGACAACGTACTCGCTCTGAGAAGAATCCTTGTAGGTAGGCACACCATAAACACGTCCGCCCACTTCGCAGGCTTTCCAATAATCTTCCGGAACGGAAGCGTACAGTTCAGGAGCCGCTTCCTTGACCATATCGGTGATATCCAGGAAAGCACCGGTATTGACGTCGTTGTTATAGGTGTTGACGTTGGTGAACAGGATGTCGTATTCACCGCTGGTGTTCACAATAACATTGCGGCGGGTGTCCCAGTCGCCCCAGGAGATAACATCCATGTCGATGTTGACGCCGATCTTATCTTCCAGATACGGGTTAATCTGTGCCAGCCATGCATCGTAGTTAGAAGGCATGCCAGAACCAACGGCCACCCATTTCAGGGTGACGACGTCCTTGGAGGGAGCAGCCGTAGGAGCAGCCGTAGAGGTGCTGCTGCCATCGGTGCCGGTGGAGGCAGAAGAGGAACTGCCGCCGCAGGCTGCCATGCTGAGGGCCATGGAACCGGCCATGCCCAGCGCAAGCACTTTGTTGAACTTTTTCATCTGTTTTTCTCCTTTGCTTGTGTAAAGTTGTGTATCTTCATTCCCCTTATAGGGGAACAGAACCAAATGTGGTGGGAAAATTGAATGGGCTTATTTGTTAGCATCGATGTTCTTATACAGTTTTTTTCTTTTTCAGAGTCTTTCTCTTAGCCCTTAACCGCACCAACCGTCAGACCGGAAATAAAGTACTTCTGGAAGAACGGATACGCGCACGCAATGGGAATGACGATAATGATTGCGATTGCCATACGAACGGATTCGGACGGCATCGAGTTACGGTACTGCTGCAGACTCAGACCTGCGCTGGGGTTATTGGCGATGTACTCCAGGTTCTTCATCATGTTGTTCAGCAGTGCCTGCAAGGATACCAGCTTGGAATCCGAAATATACAGGGCGGACTGGAACCAGTCATTCCAGTAGCCGAACGTCAGGAACAGTGCAATGGTGGCAAATACTGGCTTGGAGATGGGCACCACAATACGCCAGAAAATTTTCATCTGGGATGCGCCGTCAATCTTTGCCGACTCAATGATGGAATCCGGTACCGTTGTTCGGAAGAAGGTCTTGCAGATAATAACATTGAAGCTGCTCATCGCCAGCGGCAGAATCAGACACCAGATGGTGTTGTTCAAATGCAGCATATTGGCAACAACCACATAGTTTGCAACCATGCCGCCATTGAAAATCATCGGGATGAACACCATCCAAGTGAAGAAGCCTTTGAGTTTATAGTTCGGGCGGGAAAGCACATAGCCAATCATTGTGGTCAGCAGCACACCCAGCACCGTACCCATAACCGTGACCACCACGGAAATTATGAGTGAATTAAAAATCGTTCCGCGTTCATTCCAAAGGAACGTGTACGCCGCCGTGGAATATGTATCCGGGAAAAGCCTGTACCCGTACTTTGTGATAGAATCCGTGGAGGAAACGGAAATCATAAAGACGTAGAACACCGGAAACAGACAGACGAAGGAAAGCAGTACAAACAGAATGTTAAAGCAGGCATTCGTTGTCGGCTTAATCTGGTTTAAGCGGAACGCCGCACGAGCTTCCTCTTTTTCCAGCTTTTTTTCTTCGGCCTTTATCTTATGCTTTTCTGCCAGAGTCATTTGTGTGTTCTCCCTTCATCAAATAATCGCGCTTTCTTCATCAATCTTGGAAACGATGAAGTTGGCAACCAGAACGGTCGCGCAGCAGCATGCAGCCTGGAACAAACCTGCGGCAGCAGTTCTGCCGATTGTCACATTGCTCTGCAAAGCCTGGTAGACATAGGTGTCAAATGTGCTGGCAACGTTGTACAGTGAGTTGGGAACACCCTGCGTAACCTGATAGAACAAGCCGAAATCGGAATAGAAGATGTGGCCGACATTCAGAATGAACATCATAACGATGATGGGTTTCAGTGCCGGCAGTGTAACATATTTGGTCTGCTGCCACTTGGTCGCGCCGTCCAGCGTTGCCGCCTCGTACAGCGTACTGTCAATGCCGGTAATACTTGCAAGGTAGACAACCATATTATAGCCCATGGATTTCCAGACCTGCATGAAAGTCAAAATCAGCGGCCACCATTTTGGCTGAGAATACCACATGATTTTATCGCCGCCGAAAAACTGTATGATAGTGTTCATCAAGCCCTTGTCGGGGTTCAGGAAGGCGTAGACAAAGTAGCTGACAACAACCCACGAAAGGAAGTACGGGAAGAACATCATGGTCTGGTATGCTTTAGAAGCGATTCGGCTGTAAATCTGGTTAATCAGCACAGCCAATGTAACCGGAATTACAATGTTCAATACGATAAATAAGATGTTATATAACAGCGTATTGCGCAGCAGCATGGTAAAGGTGTTGCTGGTAAGAAAGAATTTGAAGTTATCAAATCCTGCCCAGTCACTGTGAAATAAGCTGTAAAGGAAACCCCTTCCCGGAGTGATCTTGAAATTCTTGAACGCAATAATCAGACCGAACATAGGCAGGTAGCAAAAGACCGCATACCAGATGGCTGCCGGAAGCCCCAGCAGTGTCAGCTCCGTGTCATCACGCGTCCAACGTTTGCGGCGTGGCTTCGTTGAAGTTGAAACTGCCGGCTTATCCTTTTTCATAGAATGTACCCCTTTCTTTTGGCGAGCCAAGTGTTAACAGCCGCCAGCATTTCGTGCTAACTAAGCGTTAACTCCATAGTCAGCATTCGTTGCCATTTGTTAGTCAAATATTAACATTTACTTTTGTACCTGTCAATCGTCATTTTGCACAAATCGCGCACCGTTTCATTGTATTCGTGCATATCAACGGTTTTCGCTTTGTTTTTTTGTGCAAGATAGCCAACATTTTCAACATCAAACATTAGCAAAAGTTAACTTTTCGTGTTGCTTTTCTCTTATGATTGTGCTATACTTACTATAAACTCAAAAAACGGAGGCTTTCTTTCATGAGCAAACCAACCATGCAGGATATTGCTGATGCTCTTTCTGTTTCCAGAATCACCGTATGGAAAGCGCTAAGCAACCGTCCCGGCGTTTCGGATTCTATGCGTGCCCAGATTCATCAAAAAGCCACCGAGATGGGCTATTTCCACACTCCCTCTCAGGATACCACTGCGACCGTCTCTGCTCAACTGCCTCCCCACACACGCACCGTAGCGGTAGCCGTGTGCCGACCGGAGTCCTCTCTTTTCTGGATGCAGATTATCCATCAGATTGCCAAAGATCTTTCCGAGCATAATGTCAACCTCATGTACACATATCTTCCCACAAATTACAAAGCGGGCTATGTGTTGCCGGAGCCTTTGACAAACGGTACAGTAGATGGTGTCATTGTACTGAACACGTACTCTGCGCCCTTGCTGCGGCTGTTATCCTCTTTACCTATACCAAAGGTTTTTCTGGACACGGTTCCTTCTGTCCCCTATAACCAGTTACATGGGGATCTGCTCATTATTGAGGGTCGCGACCTTATCCGGCAGATTACAAGCAATCTGCTCCGTCATGGATGCCGAAAGCTCAGTTTCATAGGCGATGTAGAATATGCCCAGACAAACAAAGAACGCTACGAGGGATTTCTGGATGCGCTGCATGAGCATGGGATCATTCCAAACCCCAGTCTTTACCTTACCGGGTCATTGGGTCTTCGTACCCATTATGAGGAAATCAGTCACTTTCTGGACTTTTTGCCAACCATGCCGGACGGTATCGTCTGTGCCAGCGACTATATTGCTCATTTCATCCAGCGTTATCTTGAAGAAAAAGGGATAGACCCTGAAGGACGTATCGTACTGACGGGCTTTGACAACAACAGCGAATATTTGAACGTTGCCGACCGTATTACAACAGTCGATGTAAAGCCGAAAACCATCGGTTCTCGCTTGGCCGCCAAGATTCTTTTTGTGATAGAACACCCGAAAGCGGCGCCCGAAGTCAGTTACGTTTCTTCCGAAGTGCTTTACCGCGGCGTGCTGGCATCCGATCCAAAAGCTTCAAATCCTGACGAGTCTATTCTATAAAGCAATCAGCTACATGGTTTTTTCACCAAATAAATAGCAGGACATCCGCGGTTTTGAGGTGATCCCAAAAAGTCAGGGCCATATTTTGAAGTAAAAATTGTTCAAGTAGCCGAAAGGGCTTGTTGTCTGTGAATTGCAGGCGGCAAGCCCTTTCGTTTTGCTCTGATTCTGCGGTTGTTGTAGTAATCCAGATATTCGACGAGTTCCTGTTTGAAGTGCTCCATGGACTGAAATTTTTCCAGATATATAAGCAGATTGATATATGCCTACCGGCTGGCAGCTCTTGTCAGCCCCTGCATAGTCCGCAGAGAAGTATCCTGTGTAATATATAAAGTAATCTTCTTGTTTGTACAAAGTTTTTCCAACGGGTGCAGAAATAATGCCGCGCTTTCCATAATCTGTCCCCCCATGCAGAGCGTGTCCGGACAGAATGCTTCGATCTGCGGCTGCAATGCATCGCACAGCTGTTCACCAAAGCACCGGAAACAGGCTTTGGCCCGTTCGTCCCCGGCGGCGATGCGTTCAGCAAGCGCACGACCATCCAGCGGCACACCCAGCATCTCGCCGGACAGCTTTTCCAGCCCCCGCCGGGAAATATAGTCGTCTACGCAGCTGTCCCGAAACGGTGCATTATAAAAATATCCGTTTGGCGGCACACCGGGTGTACCTTCTTCAGCCAGAAATCCGTTCACCCCAAATGCACTGCCGCAGCCGGTTCCCACTGCTACAAACAGAGCTCGCCCGGCTTGCGTCGCCTGACCAAAGGTCATTTCCCCCAACGCAAAGGCCGCTGCATCATTGATAAATTGAATCCTTTGCTCCGGCAAGCCGCTGATTTCGGAGAATGCTCGGCGCAGATTGCAGCCGTACAGTGCATCGTATTTGTCCAGTCCTTGTAAAAGGCAGATGCCGTTTTTATAGTCAAACGGTCCCGGAAACGCAAGATCAATTTCAATGGGAACAGCATTTTCCGGGCAGATACTGCTAAAAATCCAACCAAAGTTTTCAAGCAACGTTTGCCTGTCCGCGCCGGCCATTGCCGGGAAATGGCGGACAGGTGCCAGAAAATTTCCTCTTTTATCCAGAGGCGCAGCCTTGATTTCCGTACCGCCCACATCCAGACACAGATACACTTCCTGCATTTTATCTCCCCCGGTTGATTTCAATATTAAAACTGCTCCGGCTTGCCGGATAATAGCTTTCGCTGTATTCCACCGCAATACCGTTCTGGCTATAGCCGGTCGAGACAATATAGACTGTCGGTTCAAAAGGCGACAGTTTAAGCTCTGCCGCGACCTCTGCCGGGGGCATACGCACATCCAGTCGCTGAGAGGTTCGCATGACGGTCAGCCCGCGACTGTCCAGCATTTCGTAAAAGGATGCATCCGTAAAGTTTTGTTCTTCCATTTCCGGGAAAAGGCGTACCGGCACATACACCGTTGTATACACAATGGGGCAACCGTTATACATACCTTCCAGCCAGCGCAGCC
>ERZ779942.1073-NODE-1073-length-15276-cov-3.20294_pt1 | contig 15276 bp, 13 predicted proteins | sample MGYA00511941_ERZ779942 | MGnify/ENA primary metagenome ERZ779942 (study PRJEB29588, sample SAMEA2148265) | human gut metagenome | biome: human gut; feature: human-associated habitat; material: faeces | place: Denmark | collected 2008/2010 ... | reverse complement strand
CCTTGTCAGATGCCGCCATAGGAATACCCTCTTCTCTACAGAGCTTGATATCCTCGATAAACAGCTCAGCAAGCATCTCATGAAGTTTCTCAAGCGTACTGGTCTTCGCACTCATTAGGCTCCTCCATTGCGGACATAGCCATAGCCTGACTGCACAAAGCACTCAACTGAGCAATCGCAGCAGACAGCTCTTCGATCTTCACACGGATATCGTGATGCGCATCAGGGGCAACGTTGTGCTGTCCAATTGCAGAATCAAGGGTATTCACAGGCTTGGCATTAGTTTTAGCAAACGCTTTAATCGTAGTAATTTCTTCAGGGGTTAATTCCATCGTCTTATTCTGATAAACCTTAGTTCCAATATTGTCGTCCTCACTGAAATTAAGAACATCGAAATTAACGGAACTAATATTAGGCTTAGAAGTCAGATTAAGTCTATCGCTATTGTATTCAATAACTCCAGAATTACCATCCCAATAAACTTGAATATTCATTTGTTTAATATCTTAATAGATTCAGTAGCCTTATGATAGTTACTGTACGGGTACTGATCTTGGAAAAGACTGCAGTACAGTCCTTCTAGGACTACTGAAACACTAGAGTTACTTACTCTTTTCAATACTCAGGAGATAATACAGTGCTTTAATTGCATTCTTGTATTCAATAACATCCTCTGCGCTAATATATTCTTCTTTATTAAGTTTTTCAATAGCTTCAAGAAGTTTATGCTTAGCCATCATAAAAACATTATCTTCCCACTTTTCATCAATCATCTTTGTATTTCTCCATAATATTAATTAGAGCCTCACCATCAGACTTATCGAATTTAAAGCCAAGGTATTCCACAGCACCGCTCTTATCGAATGCACTGTTGATAAAACCCTTAGCAACTTCGATGTCTACCTTGTTGTTCTCATCGACGATACCCACCTGCTTCAGCATAGGCAGATACTTACCGATGAGGGTATCTGCCTGATGCAGGACAAGGAACGTACTCCCTCCAAGAAGCCACTTCATCGTAGAGGGAGCACTAGGCATCAGTCGAGTATCAACGAACTCAGGGAGTACCTGAGAGATTTTACTCAAACTGATTTTCATAGGAAATTATTATGCGCCCGTAGCAGGAGTATTCGTAGGAGCAACCCACGCATTGTACTTAGCCATCGGAGTCGGGCAGATAGCACTCATAGGAACAATCGTGTCCGTGATCTTACCAATCGTACCCATCATGCCTGCAATGGTCTGGTCAAGGCAACCGAACTTTGCCTGAGTCGTGAGAGCAAGCTCATTGACCTTACCAAGGACAATTAAGGTATGCAAAGGTTTCATCACGGAGTCTACGGTTGTCTGCGAGAGACTGTGCGTAGACTTCCTTGGCATTCTTGTCGGAGTAATTCTCAGCCTTGAGCATACCGTTCTCAGCCTGAAGAGCAGACACTACGTTCTGGTTACCACCTCCGAAGAGACCACCAAGGAGACCGTTGCCGTTATTAGAGCTATTGAGGACACCAAGAGCAAGACCTGCGATACCAGTACCGAGACCTGCACCCGCAACACCCTTGGAAGCAAATTCAGCCATAATATATTTCTTTCTAGCATAAAGCTAGTGTTAATAGTTTAGTAGCTTAGGTTAAACTAGAATGCTCTAAGGCTATAGCTACTGAAAAGCCTAGCATTCTGAGAGGTAGTTTAGAGTGCACCTCTCGGGGCACTATAGCAAACTACGAAGCACCTTATTAAGCATAAGGCGCCCTCCTGTAAGACACTAGAAGACTACCGTTACATCTCTGAATGCTGTGAATGTTAGGTATGTCGAGGAAGTTATATCCACTGTGATATCCTGTGGTGGGGTAACTGTGTAGTCTCCGCTGTAGTTGTCTGTACGGATAGAAACAATAGTGTTTGGTTTGCAAGTAAGCGTTTCGACTACGTCCATGCGCTCGTCGAAAACACCCCCAGTCTTTACAGTTCCATCTGGAGCTGTCCGCATGTAGTCCGTCCCGCTGTTGCGTCCTCCGTAGAACCCTAGGGTGACGTGAACTGGGGGTAACTCTGTCTGTATCATTAACAGTTCCTTGTTCAGCATCTTGAGCCTCCCAAGGAACTTCTTCTTCTACGTAGTACCCGCTTCCTAGATCGGTTTGTCCGTAGCTGGATCCAAATAATAGTCGGGGGGGGGGTCAAAGATTAATGGGATTTCATTATGGATATCCGCCCTCGTGAAAAATGAGGCATCATCCGCTCTTAAACCATACGTATAGGAGTCCGTGTTTACAAACTCTACTGATCTTCCCGTGTCTAGACGTGTAATCACAAGTCTCTTGTGATAAAAGAGTTCATCCCACGAATCAACAGTCTGATATGACTCCGGCACCGTACCTAGGGTTTGTAGTTTAGTGGGATCATTAAAAACCCAACAAGGAATTCTTGATATCATACCAATGCCAGAATACTTGTCGTAACCATAACCGTCAGCAGACTGGCTAACGATATAGCCTTCGTCTACCATAAGAATAACATGGGGCTCTTTCCTAGTAATTCCCGTTATAAGCAACTCTTTATTAAGCATTCTACACCCCCACCTTAGCAAGACCCACAGTAGCCAAACCCTTATCTCTACTAAGGACAGACGGAAGGGAAGGCCACTGGACATTCCTAGGGAATCCACTCTGTTCAGTGATATCTCTAAGAGCCTGTCTGTAAGCCTTGACAGCTTCAAGGCCAGCAGGATCACTAGGATAATCGGGTTGAACATAGAAGTCTGTACGAGAGATCAGAGAGTCTCTACGCATGCGAACACGAGCAGCCAGCTCTTCATCAGTCATCTCATCTTCAGGGTTGTATTTTTCTTCTGTGATACTAAACTTTTTCATAAGTTCAGGAGTGAACTCACCAAAGGCAACTCTATGATTCTCAAAGATAGCTTGTCGAAGCCCATACTGGCTGTTGTATTTCTTTGAGTTATATAAATATCTAGTAAGCAATTCCATAATTAAGAAGCTCCTGCAGTATAGCTAGCAATACCACCAGTGTTATTCCAATGACACACGAGAACCCCGGGGAACTTAAGAGTGGGAGCACTACCACCAGACCACTTCCAATTCACTCCAAGGCTCACACTGCCGCTAGTCATGTACATAACCTTAGTCCAAGTCGTGCCAGAGGTACCCTGTTTAACCGCAATAGCACCAGAGGTAGTCTGGGAATCCGCGGACGTATTAGACACTATAATGCCTTTAGTGCTTGATTCATATCCCGCAATGGCTCCCCTATTGCCATTCTTAGGAATAGCATTAGATGCCTGAGTGCTGGCGCTATTAATGGCTTCCTGAAGCCCCGTAACGTTATCAATAGTATGCGTATGCGAACTGTTAGCCTTACCTGCAAGACCTTGAGTAAGAGCAGTGTTAGTAGCATAGTCACCCTTAGTCTGCTTCTTAGCAAGCTCAGTATCCACATACGCCTTATCAGCTTTGCCAGAGATATCCACGTCAGACATATTAGCGAGCTTAGTAGTCGTCCCTGCAGTACCACTGAGAACATGCAGATGCTTGGTATCCGTAGCATACGCTAGGACACCGTTATGGCCTGCAAACCCCTTGATTTGGGCTTCAGTGCCCGTAATTTGTTTTCGTTCTTTAATAGCCATGTTAAGAACCTAAATCTCCATAATCAATATAACCGTTGAAGGTAGCAACATCAAGTTTAGCATTCAGCTTTGCCGTCAAATCAGTGATCTGTGCAGACGTATGCGTGTGACTCGTAGGAGCCTTACCCGCCAGAGCAGTATCAAGACCCGTGACCTGAGCAGTCGTATGAGTATGACTTGCATTAGCCTTCTTAGCAAGCTCAGCAGTAAGGGTAGCAGTAGTGACATATCCAGAGAGCGTGCTATTCAGGTTTGTAATCTCAGCTACAGTATGAGTATGCTTAGTGTTAGCCTTACTGGCTAGACCCGTCTGAAGCTCATTCTTAGTAGCAAGACCGCTAAGATCTTGCTCAGGAGGGGTACCAGTGATCTCACTATACGCAATGCTGTCCTTAGATGCAAGGGCACCGAGCGTAGGCTTGTTCAGAATGAATGCCTTAGACGTTGGTACAGTCTCACTCCAGTCAGCCTGTACCTGACCAGAAGCCATCTGATCAGCGTACTGCTTGGCTCTCTCTGCCTGCTTAGTCGCTTCGTCCTTACTAAGAGCGGCAATGTCCGCATTAGTCTTAGACGCCGTCTCAGAGGCCTTAGAAAGCGTTGCAGAGGCTTCAGAGGCCTCAGCCGATGCAGAGGCATTAGCCGCACTAGCGGACGCTTCCTGAGCCTTCTGTGCGGCTGTATCAGCGTCATCAGAGGCTTCCTGAGCCTTCGTCGTAGCCAACGTAGCCTGTTGAGTAGCCTTCGTAGCGCTACCCTGAGCAGACGTAGCACTCGTACTAGCGGCATTAGCCTTATCCGTAGCAATGCCTGCCTGAGCAGTAGCATTGTTAGCCTGAGCTTCAGCGAGGTCTACGTACTTCTGACCCTCAGTCTGCAGAGCTTTGATGCTAGTAGTTTCCTGAGTCTTTACAGCATTAGCACTAGTGGTACCCTGAGTCCTCACAAGACCAGTCTGTTTGGTACCTTCAGCAGTAACTTGTTGAACAACCTTGGTAGTCTCAGCTTGTACAGCCGCGACTTGCGTATCGCCCTCAGTCTGTACTCTATTGATCTCTTGAGTACCCTTGATCTCTACAGCACCTACCTGAGCAGTACCTTCGTCTCTAACTCTCTGAATCTGAGTATCACCCTCAGATTCTATAAGGACCATCTGCTCATCACTCTTATCAGTGACGGCTTGAACAGCTGAAATCTTAGACGCATTGATGTCTTTAATAGCCTGAGTCTTAGCATTGGTAATCGCAGTGAGGTCAGAGTCCGTCTTATCAGCGTTCTTCTTAGCCTCATTAGCGTAGTGCTTAGCAGAGTATTCAGAACCATCAACGGTACTACCGAGCTTGTTAGCCCAGTCCTTAGCAAAATTCTTAGACGCAGTAGCTTCATCTCTAAGACCTTCCATAGTCTGGATCGTCTCAGGGATTCTATCAATCTCTGTAGCTACCTTCTTGATGTCGGTGATGTTCTGACTATTGGTTCTGACGTGTTCAATGTTGTCAGAGACAGTCTTGATGTTACCACCAGTAATTGCAGTACCACCACCACCAGGATTGCTAAGGTCACCATAGTCTTCAAAGAACGAACTGGTGATAGTCCCTTCAAGGTCAGCGGCAACAGTATTGATGTCGTTGATATTCAGACTGTCAGTACGAACATGCTCAATGTTGTCAGCAACAATCTTTACGGCAGGAGCAATCTGCTCTTGAAGATCAAGGCCACTCTTGAGTTCGTCCTTGATGCGAAGAGACTCATCCTTAGCATCTACAGCAATACCTGCATGAAGCTCGGCTTCGTCCTCAAGCATCTGCACATGTTGAAGAATAGTCTCAGACCTATTGCTTGCACTGACAGCAGTACCCGCGGCAGACTGAGCAGTCACAGCATGAACCCTAGCCTTATCTACTTCAGGAGCAATACGGTTGGTAATCTCCTTAATAGCAGATTCCTTAGACGCAGTAATATCAGTCTGTGCCTGATTGGCAATAGCCTGAGTATTCTGTTCATGCTGTTCTGCCTTAGTAGCGGCGGCCTCTGCTCTTTGCATTGCTACCTTAGCGCCTTCAGCGTCCTTCTTGTACTGTCCGTAGGTAACAACGTCATCATCGTCAGTAGCCCAACCAACATTACGGATCTTGTATCCGTGCATGTTAATGTCGGAGAACACATCCTTAATGCCAGAGCCTTCAGAGTATTCCTGAGCAATGTAGATGAGCTGTTGGAAGTTCTCATCCATACTCTGATCATCGAATTCAGATCGACCATCAAAGATATGAATGGCTTCATTAATCGGTGTGATTCTACGAACGAGGACTTCAGAACCTGAAGCTACGTTCGGAGTAATGGCAATGTAGTCACCGTCCCATCGCCAAGTGTACGTACTCTGCTCAGTAGCAGACGAATTGATCTCAACGTCATCCACGTACACATGAATGTCATCTTTACTAAAGTACGGTACTCTGACAGAGATTCGGTTCAAGGAACCATCAGATTGCTCTCTCTGAACAGAATACTGTACCTTCGGAGATTCAGAGGATACAGTACCCATGATTATTCTGAAATACCTTTCATAGCGCCAATACCAATTCTAAACGGTAAGAACGCACTGATTAGTGGGAAGTGCTGTGCCAACCCAATAGGATCACCAGTGGCGGTGTTGATGAGGTCTCTCTTAGTAGTATTCAAGAAGCCCAATGCAGGAGCAGTACCACCAATGTCCTGACTAGCGAAGGAACCAATATACGTCATAAGACCAAGCCCCGACGTAGCATTCACTGCCTTACCAACAAGAGCAGCAGGATCCTTGAATGGATCCTTACCATCCATAGCCTGAATACTGATAGCGGCTAGGACAGACAACGGGAGCTGTCTAACGACAAGCCCTGCGGCACTACCGATACCTCTAGTATTCGCGTATCTACGGGTAAGCGCATTGTTTGCCTTCCATGCAAAGGACTGATATGCAAAGCACACCTTACCCCAAGCAGTGTTCAAGAAGCGAGGTCTATCGCCTCGTCTTGCCCTAAGAGCTACCATACTGATAGCGGAGAAGCTGTTCTTAAGAACCGTATGAGCAATCTCGTAGTCCCAATCATTGACGTTCATACCATGCTTTTCGTACTGATTGAGCATGACTTTCCACTCCTCTTTGGAGTAGCTCTCAGCTAGTTCACCGAGTTTAGAGATATCCTTAGCTTTAAGAGCATCTTCCAAAAGCTCGTCAACAATACCTGCACACATATTAGTCTGCCACTGTTGAATAGGAGCCTGCAGGTTAATCCATCGTTGATACTGCGCACAGTTCATGATGCCTCTACCAACAGCGCTCTTAGTGACATCCGACATGTCATCAGGCAACACAGCAACGTCAGGACGAATACGAGAGTCCATGGCACCCATCTTAGCAAGGATATTGGCAAGTCTCTTGCCATCCTGTTTGGTAACCTTAGACGTACCAAGTCCCATCTTCAAAGCGGGAATCATGTGCTTTACACACATACGTACACCGTACTCATGAGCAGTATTGGCAATAGCCTCAACGCTCTGATAGATACCAGAGTTCTTGAGCTGTGATGCCATAGCAACCTGAGTAAGCACCTGCATGACAGGGCCGAGGGTTTCGCCAGTAGCTCTACCCAACAGAGCATCGAAGGTCTGAGTAGCAACTTCTTCTGCTGCACGATCAGAATACCCCTGATTCTTGAGCCTGTCTCTGATGATGTCCTGCGCTCTACTGATATTCAAACCATTGTTGAGGTAGAACGTCTCACCAGTATTGTCCTTCATATGCACATGACTAAGAGCAATGCGTCCAGTCTCTTCCTGAATGTTTCTATTCACAGTGCTCATGAAGTCACCACCGAGAAGAGCCTTCAGAGGGATACCCGTACTCTTACTCGGAGTGCTGTAATCCCACATGTAACGCTGTTTGAATGCACTGGCTTCACCAATGATCTTTGCATTACTGACTGCCTTAAGTTCAGTAGCCTGCGCAACAAGCGCACTCAGATTCAGGGATTCCAAAGCCTCCTTTGGAATATCAAGATCACCACCAACCTCAAGAATAAGTTCAGCGAGTCTTTGTTCGTTCTCAATCCCTGTGGATCTAATAGCTTGCTTGAGATCGTCATGACCAATCTTAGTGATGTACTTGGACATCAGGAATGCACCGATCTTAGTAGCGTCTACTTCTTCCTTAGTAAGGGCTTTGATGTCATCAGCCATCTGCTCACCAAGCATGGTGAAGACACGTCTGTAACCCTTCTGCATCCAATGACCATTAGACGACTCTGCCCACTTGTTCCGAACATTAGTAACGAACTCATCTCGCCTCTGGAATTCCGCGAAGAGAACTTCGATGTCCTTTCGAAGCTGTTCAATCTCAGCTTCCATCGTCTTAACTACAGGATGATTGCTACCTACATTAGCTCTAATCTGTTCGAGCCTTGTGATCTTGTTTTTGAGCTTAGTTTCCTGATTCTGAATGTACTTCAATCTCTTGGGTCTACTCTGCTCAAGAGCTTCAACCATAGTCATAGCCCTGTTGTACTCTTCTTCTCGGAGATCGTTGGCTACTTCATCAATTCTATCAAGAGAGAACCTAGTATGGAAGTAGTTTTCGTCAACGGCAACTTCTCTGATATCCTTACCGAGACGATTAACCATATTACCCAACGCAGTAGCAAGCCCAGATTCTCTGTAAGCCTCTACCCATTTCCTAGCGGTAGGACTAAGAGAGTCAATGTTAGGCTTCTCCATGACCTTGACAGCACCAAGCGTGAGAGAGTGCTTCACAGGAGGCTCAGGCTTAACGAGCTTGCTGGTATCTGCACCAGTGTTCTTAGCATCGGCTACAGCCTTGTTATAGGCATCCATCTCGGCTTTGTACTTTGCATCAAGCAAACGATTGTATTCATCACGAAGAGACACAGGACTACCATCAGTTACGGTAGTTTCATTGATCTTCAACTCCTGCTTGAGCTTACTGATCTTCTCAGTGAGGGCTTCAATGTGCATCTTACGCTCATTCACAGCTCTATTATAGTGATAGGTATTGCCTAGGAACGCAATAGCTTCAGCCTGTGCCTGCTCTCTATCTCTAAGAGGAATTCTAGTATTGGCAGACTCCATACCAACAGCCTGCTTAAGATGCTCAAAGAAACCATCATTAGCAAGACCCTTCTCGATACAGAGGTCTTCAAACTTCTTGAGCTTAATGCTCAGCTCAGCCTGCAGGGCATCCTGCATAGCCGCCGCAGAACCACTGTCTGCCGCATGTCCGAACTGCGCAGCACCTAGGAGCTGTTCATCGAGCCTATCCCCATCAGATGCCACTCTGAGGTCATCAGAGAGCGATAGAGTGCCTGCGTAAGCCTTTCTAGTAGGTACCCCCTTGAGAGGGGTTGTGGACCCCGTAGAGGCCTTGTATGCGCGTCTAGGAGCATCTGCAAAGACCTTACTAGCGGACATACCTGCAGACATACCTACACCAAGGAGACCGCCGATGCTAGCGGAGAGGAGGATTGCATTCGGATTATCATAGTTCCAAGCAACTCCGGGGATAGCCTGAGCGGCACCTGCACCACCCCAGTACGAGGCATACAGCGCCTTCCTAGCTACAGGTGTCATACCCTTCTCAACCCACTGAGCGAACTTAACAGCGGCACTAGTACCCTTCATAGCGGCACCTACGGGACCAAGAGCGAGCAGAGCGGCGTTCTCAGGAGCTACGAACTGCGCACCAAGAGCAATCACTGGATGGTCATGCCATGCCTTTTCAGCCATGAGCTTATGTTGAATAGTAGCTCTAGTATGGTCCTCGTCTTCCTTGGATCTAGTGTTCTTGATCTCATCAAGCATGGCTTCGTTGAGCTTACTACCGTAGGTAGCCTTCATCTCTTCCATGAACTTGTTGTTAGCACCACTATCTACGTATGCCTGATCAAGACGATTAGGTTTAGTTGCTCTATTGTACAGAGCGGTACTCATGCTGTCGTACAGCCACGAGTATTTGAAAGCCTGCCACATATCAATGCTATGTTCAGGCTTGGAGTAATTAGCGGGGGAATACGAGGACGTAACGCCCTGCCATTCCCCAGTAGATTCAGGAGTCCCCACTCCGAAGTCAATATCGGGGACTGCCGTTGAGTATTTTTGTGGGAACATCCTTTATCCTTATTTAGTGTTCAGTCTCGTGCCAATACTTGTAGTACGCCCTGAGACCACGTTCAAGTTTCATCTTTCTACCGAAACCACTCTGCTTGTACGGGGCAGACGCCTTGAGTCGATCCATAGCCGCATCAAGTTTATTCTGCTTCACAAGCTCAAGGGCTTCGTAATACCCATTGGCATTGCGTCCTGCATGCCAAGAGTAGTCGGTAGTCGCAACGATCACAGGCAACAGCATAGGATTAGTCGTAGCCCTTTCCCAATCCGTACCCGTAGCCTTAGAGAACTTGGTCGGAATGTTGTTGAAGTACCAAGTAGCGAACTCACACGTAGCTCTACTAAGAGCGATAGCATCACCCTCAGCGTCTTCAAAGCGCTTATCCCAAGCAGGATAACCACGCTTGTAACCAATACCAATCACAGGGTCTTTAGTAACCTTCGGATTAGTAGCAGTCCAATTCAGGAGCATACCTTCTTCCTTGGCAAGCTCCGACATAACGATATTGCCAAGAGCCTGACCAAACACAGAGCCAGACATAGCACCCGTGGTATAGAACGTTTCAAAGCCGTTCTTACCATTACTCACCTTAACAGGTGTAACGTTCTTATACGAAATATCCATCAAATTCTCGAATAAGCCAATAGCATCCACAGCATATCTACGATAGATATTGCCAAGGGTATTGGCATACAGAGGACCTACACCCTCTGGATTAGCCATGAATCGCTCAATGACATCAGCATCTCTCTGGCTCAGAGGCGGATAGTATTTGCCATTGGGGCCATAGAACCCATGACGCACTCTGTTCAAGATATGCTGTCCAATGAAGGACAAGCTATCCTCAGCACCCTGAAGAGCGTTGTACGCATCCATAGCAAGGTTCAACTCAGGAGCTTTGAACTTCTCCTTGAGATAATCACCTGCCTTGCTCATCACGAGCTTAATGGCATCGACAGTGTTCTCATTAGCCTCAGCGAGCAAGTCTTGCACTTTGGCTGTGTTTTCAGGATTACTAATCCAATCCCAAATATCAGTAGCTTTCTGCTTAACCTCAGCAGGGATGTCAGAGTTCTTGATGTCTGCGCCAATAGACTGAATAGTCTTGGAAGCACTAATGAACTTATCCTCTGCGTCCTTAGCAAGAGCGTCAATATCAAGACTATCGTAAGATTCACCGATGCTCTCTCTGGAAGCATCCCATGCAGTCTTAAGAGCCTCACCGATATTCACAAAGTTATTACTAACCTCTTTGTACTGACTCTGAAGTTTATCAGGATCAGTAACGAACACGAACTCACCATTGCCAACATCCATGATGTTACCACTGGATTTGATGTTCTCTACGCTTTCAGGATCCAAGAAGTCACTATCTTCGAACTCCGTAATCCTAGATCGGAGATCCTCAGCAGACACGATCTTAGAACTAGCGGCTTCCTGCTTCTGAGCAACATAATCGTCTTTGAGCTTATCATAGAGATCAAGCACTTCCCTGTTGGTGTACCTGTGTCTAGCAGGCATACCAGAATCAGCAGGCTCAAACACCTGTTCAAGTCCACCAGTATCAGGATTCAGGAACAGCGCAACGTCGCTATTACCGAACGTACTAGTAACATCACCAAGACCAATGTTCTTTCTCTTGACAAGCTCAGTAAGGGTACTCTGAAGAACTTCAGGAATGAACTCTCTAGTGGTATTACCATCACTGCCAAGAATAGCAAAGATAGGCGCATTACCATTGGGAGAGATCATCGTGTAACCGTCATTCAGAGACTGCACAACACCAACAGCCTGAAGCGTCTCAAGCTCCTTACCTTCCATAAGCGTAGTACCTGCGCTCTGAAGCATGGAAGTGATGTTAGGCGTATAAGCCTTCATGGTAGGAGCAAGCACCTGAGCAAGACCATCATTGAAGCCAAGACCACCAAAGCCATAGCCAAAGAACGTGTACTTATTAGCTACACCTTCACCCAACCAATTAGCGATCTTAGTGTCCTCGGTAATGCTATCACCGAGCTTGTACGTACTACCGCTGTTGAGATTACTCCAAGCCTCATGGAGATTGTTGTTAATCTCCTTGATGACTTCAGGCTTCTTATCACCTGCAGAGGCACTAGCCGCTTGAATTGCAGGGATAAGCTGTTGATCCAAGAAGATACTGAGCTTCGGACCAAGATGATCCCTAACAGTCGTTCTGATGTTGGGATCATTAGAGTTAATGAGTTGACTGAGCACCATAGCAGTATGGGCTACGTCGTCACTGAAGAAGTCACCAGAAGCACTCATACCGTTGGTAAGAGTCGTTGCAAGGCCTTCAATGTATTTATGACTACCCTTGAAGTCAGAGAACTGACACATCTGGGTGATGATGTCTTTTGAAACCTCTTGTGGACTGACAGTAGTACCCGTCTGTGCTGCAATAGCTTTATGTTGGGTAAGCACTTCTTGAGCGAGGTTCTTACGCCAAGACTCACTACCAGGACTTCCTGCAAGAGGTGCCATACCAGAAGCACTGGCATTACCATCAGCCTTCAAGAACTGAGCCTTCTTCGTACTGAAGCCATTTAGGAGACTAGCAAGCGTCATGGGTTCAACACCCATAGCCTTCATGGTGGTAAGCATACCACTGAACTGCTGTTCAAGTTCAGGAGTGTACACCATTTCAGGATTATTAGCTACAATACTAGCCTGAGCAATGTAGTATTGTCTAGCCTCCCCGAGCTTATTCTCGGCAAACACCTTGATGCCAAGACTCGTCTTAGGATCAATGTACCCATCCTTGACGAGTCTATCCATGGTGCGAGTCATACTGTTCACAAGACCCACAGCTTCTGGAGAATCCATCTTGGCATTAGTGAGCATGTTCTGGAAAGACCCACCAAGAATCTGACTACGATACTGGAGTTTGTCAACTCCCATGACCGTAGCATTGGTGTCAAGAGCATTGATCTGGGCTTTCAGACCCTTATATGTAGCTTCTTCATCAAGGATAAACCCCTGATTGCTAAGCCTAGCAGACTCAGCAGAGTTACTAAGGAACGAATTAACGCTCATGTAGTCACCGTTCATACGGTACTCATTAGTCTTAGCAACCATCTGCTCAGCATGGTTCTTTACAGCCGCACCCTGAACATTCTTAAGTTGGTTAATCAGATTATCAGCCGCAGAAGGATTCGTATCCCTAAGCTCAGTAGCAACATTAAAGAGACCCTCTTGAGATTTCCTGATCTCTTCCAGCATCTCTTCACTGCCCTTGCCGTTAGCAATGGCTGTGTTCACAATGTCTTGTGCTTTACCAATGACCGTCTGTAGATCAATCTGGGCCTTTGCGTACTTGGCTCCCTTGAGATACTGATCCTTACCGAGCCAACGATCAGTATCCACAGCATTAGCTAACTGATCAATCTGCCCCTGTCTAAAGGCATTGTCTTGGATTTGCTTATACGTAGTGCTAAAGAGCTTTCCCAAGTTCTGAGCTACGTCACTGTAATCTGTAGGCGTGTACAGTTGATCACTCGTCCCATGATAAGGATTAACAAACGAGGCACCACCTGCACCTGCAAATTTCTGTTCAATCATTTAAAGCCCCAACATACTAGAGACCTGCGGACTCATTTTCATTCGATTACTATAGGATTTACCATTCATAGTCAAGCCGCTTGAGCCTGTGCCCCACGTGGTCTTACCATTCCAAGAGTCGTTTCTCTTCTGAATGTAGTTGCTATTCTGTGCGCTAGACTTACTAGATCCACCACCGCCCTTGGAGGCATAGGACTGCGCAATGCTAGTCCCTGCGCTAAACAAATCCTGCAATGCCTCTGCGACATTGAACTTCGGACCATTAACATTAACCCCAACGAACTGAGCATCCGCAGTATTGATGAGATTCTGAGCCTGAGCATTCATATTCCACTGCTGGGTTTCATAGTTGAACCTAGCCATCCAATCCTGTTGAGATGCTTCAAGAGCGACTTGACTCTTAGCATACGCCACTGCACTACCGACCTGATCAGCTGCCGCTAGTGTATTCCTAGCCTCAGCATTAGCCTTCACAGCCTGAGTCTTGTTGTACATCAAGGCACTCTGAGTCTCCATAGCAAGGACTGCTCGCTGTCTGGAGACTTCAGAGAGGTTTCTACTAAGCTCCTGAAGCGTGCTCTTGTTCTGAGCATCAGCAGCTTTCAACTGAGACTGGAACGTCTTCCATGCCTCTTTAGTCTGTAACCTCCCAACGATACCCCCAGTAACGGTACCTGCAATGGCACCGAAGAGCATACCCCATGGACCACCCATCTGGAAGCCCTGAGACATCCCCTGAGCAGTCATTTTATGCGTAGTGTTCAGGGGACTATTGAAGGTTACAGTGTAATTGTTATTTCTATACGCCATATGTTAATACTGCTTTCTATTTCTATTCTGATGAAGTCTGATGTTGTAAACCAATGACAGAACATTCATCTCTTTAGTACCTGAAGTGCTAAGTCTGATCTCTGCTGTATGAGCATTCAATCTGCAGGGAACAAGGATGTCTCCGATCTTACTGATCTTGTTCTTACCAAGGTCTAGTTCTCTGGCACTCCAAGTAAGACCAGTACGGTTGTACTTCTCTTGTGAAGTGTTCACATCACTGAGGGTAACGTTGAAGTTACCGCTTCTCTGAACAGTAATCAATGCACTCTGGAGCGTATCCTTTGTGTCAGAGATCATACGCCTGTTGCCTGTGTAGCTAGTGCTGTACACGACAGGAGAGTTCGGAGTAACGGCACTCTCATAACACCAACCAACCATGATCTTGTCAGTCTTGTACGAACTATCAATCGTGATGGTGTTTCCGTTAATCCCCGAGATACCGATAGGCTCACCCATAAGACCTGCCGTAAGAGACGCGAGAACGAGCTTCTCGTGGTTCTTAGTGCCTTGAAGGTGCGGAGGTAGCTCGATAGTCTTCGTCGTCTTCTGAGACGTTCTAGACACGTTTACGGGCACATCCTGAGCACAGTCGAGGAACACCACAGTATCCTGCGTGAGGTACTGCGCAGTCTTCGTATCAATACTACAAATCAGACAGTGATTACCATCTTCAGCAGCATCAAGCACTACACATACCTTGTCTCCAGTATAGTGCATAGCACAGACTCTACCCGGAAGTTTCCATTCATGGAACGAGATCAGAGTACGCTCCTGATTATTCCAGAAGTATTCACAGACATAGACAGTGTACGGATCTTTATCACTCGTGAAGTACACGCTGTTACTGTTACTGGCGCATACAATGTGCCTGCAGGATCCCTGCATCATCTTAGGGATGTGATCCGTAAGAGACTGCGGGGTGTACACAGAAGACGTGTAAGCCGACGGAGTAAGTTCTCCGACGCCGAAGTAATCACCACTAGGCTTACTAGCGTACATCAACGTCTGACCAACCACAGCAGGTCTTGCATTTGTGTCTACGTTCTCTTCAGAC
>ERZ779942.1049-NODE-1049-length-15647-cov-3.46402_pt1 | contig 15647 bp, 9 predicted proteins | sample MGYA00511941_ERZ779942 | MGnify/ENA primary metagenome ERZ779942 (study PRJEB29588, sample SAMEA2148265) | human gut metagenome | biome: human gut; feature: human-associated habitat; material: faeces | place: Denmark | collected 2008/2010 ... | reverse complement strand
AGCAACGCCTTGCTCCAACCTTTGTTAACCTTAAATCTAATACTATGAAAAACACATTGCAAAGATACGGACTATTGCGAAATTAGCAAATATTCCAAGAAAAAAAGTATGTTTCATAACATAGATTAAGAATTTGATATTCCAATTCAAATTTTATTAAGACTTTTTGATTGCTTTATCTTCCTCTAATCCCTTTGACATATACTTTCAATTAGGTATCCTGAAATCATTCGGAGAACAACCTGTGATTTTCTTAAATAACCGGCTGAAATACTGTGGATTCTGAAAACCCAGCTCTTGCGTTATCTGATTGATTGTTTTATCAGTATTCACCAACCAATCTTTGGCAATCTCGAAGCGTTTGAACTCGATATACTCTTTAAATGATTTCCCCGTTTCATACTTCAGTAAGTCGTTGAAATATTCAGGAGACAAATGAAGCAGGTTCGCGCAATACTTATGTGAAAGTATATCGACAGTCGGTACCTGTTTCGTCTCGAAATGGTTATTTATGATTTTATCGAATTGTTTGATAATCGTTTTATTCGCTTCATTACGTGTAATGAATTGGCGTTCGTAGAAACGGATACAGTAATCCAGCAATAATTCTATATACTTGGAAACTATCTTCTTGCTATGTCGGTCAATGCAACGTTCGAGTTCCTGGTTTATTTTATCCATAAACCCCAGAATGATTTGCTTCTCGCGCAAAGATATATGTAATGCTTCTTCAGGCAGATAAGAGAAGAAAGTATAGTTATGTATATTAAGTCCGAGCGGAGTGCCACAAATCAGATCGGGATGAAAAGCCAATATCCATCCTTTGGAAGGAAAATTCTTACTGTTTTCCTTCATATTGATAGACTCTCCGGGACTAAGGAAGAGCAAAGTACCATCCGAAAAATCATAATACTGGTGACCATACATATACGCTTCACATTTACACTCACTCAATAGAATCGTATAAAAGTCGAACTTGATGCCCGTATGAGCTGACAAGTCAGCCTTTGAGAGATCGATGACACTTACCAGCGGGTGTAGTGTCTTACTCCCCAAGCAACAATTGCATTGATGCACGGTTCCTATTTTGAGTACTTTATCTCCCATGATGTTGAGACTCCTGTATCTAAAATACGTCTAGTTTTTTTGTTTATATTCGTTCGGGGTGCAGCCGACATGCTTTTTAAATAACCGACTGAAGTGCTGTGGATATTGAAATCCCAGTTCATAAGCTACCTGGCTGACAGTTTGAACACCTTCCAGTATTCTTTCTTTGGCCAGTTCGATAATCCGGCACTGGATATATTCCTGTGCAGTTTTTCCGGTTTCCTTCTTTATCAGGTCCCCGAAATAATTAGGAGAGAGGCATGCCTTGTCTGCAAAGTATTTCACGGATGGCAGTCCTTCGGTCATTGCCACCTGATTTTGGAAATATTCGTCCAGTAATTGCTCGAATTTAACGACTATATCTTTATTCGCCTGATTGCGTGTAATGAACTGCCGTTCGTAGAAACGCATACAGTAATCCAATAGCAGTTCGATATTCCGTACGATAAGTTGCTTGCTATGCTTGTCGATAGTATGCTCCAGTTCGAGCCGGATTTTATGTATGCAATCGGTTACGATTTCTCTTTCCTGATCTGAAAGATGCAATGCCTCATTTACCTCGTAAGAGAAAAAAGTATAGTTTTTGATATTCTGTCCTAATGAAGTTCCACGGATTAAATCGGGGTGGAATAAAACCCCAATCGACTTGGTACGGGGAGCCGTTCGGTTACGGTTGTCTATTCCGCTCACTTGTCCCGGTGCCATACAGACAACCGTTCCTTCCTGATAATCGTAATTCTTACGTCCGTATGTGAGATCCCCGCATTTGGCATCTTTCAGGAACAGACAATAGAATCCGATGTTCATACGGATATACTCAACCGACTTGGTAGCTTTTGAGAAGTCGATTACATTAACTAAAGGGTGCAATGTCTCCAGTCCAAACAACTGGTCATACTGATCGACGGTTTCAATTTTTGTTATTTCATCCATATGCTTTGTTATTAATCTGATACAAAGATAAAACATTTGGAGGTATCTTTTTTATTTCATACCTCAAATCAGTAATAAGGGTACAAGAATCAGTAATCTGTATACTACATAAACTTGCGGGCGGAAAAATAAATGGCAATGATTGCTGGAAGTAAGTCATGGAATTGATATATTTGCTCCGGAGAATATAAAAAAACAGGTTTTATGAAAGCATTATTCATTGGAGGAACGGGTACTATCAGTACAGATGTAGTTGCATTGGCGCAACAGAGAGGGTGGGAGATTACTCTCCTTAACCGCGGCTCAAAAAAAATGCCGGAAGGAATTCACAGTATCATTGCGGATATTAATGATGAAGAAGCTGTGGCAAAAGCCATCGCACTTGAACATTACGATGTGGTTGCGCAATTCATCGGTTATACGGCAGAAGACGTAAAGCGTGATATCCGCCTGTTTCAGAATAAAACGCGGCAATACATCTTTATCAGCAGTGCCTCTGCCTATCAAAAGCCATTAACCGATTATCGCATTACCGAAAGCACCCCTCTGGTCAATCCCTACTGGCAGTATTCCAGAAACAAGATAGAAGCGGAAGAAGTATTGATGTCAGCCTACCGGACAAGTGGCTTTCCGGTGACCATCGTTCGTCCCAGCCATACCTATAACGGAACCAAACCTCCCGTAGCCGTACATGGAGATAAGGGAAACTGGCAGATTCTCAAACGGATTCTTGACGGAAAACCTGTCATTATTCCCGGTGATGGCTCCTCTTTGTGGACACTGACTCACTCCAAAGATTTTGCCAAAGGCTATGTCGGACTGATGGCGAATCCACATGCCATTGGGAACGCTTTTCATATCACTACCGATGAAAGTATGACTTGGAATCAGATTTACCAGACAATCGCCGATGCGTTAGGCAAACCTCTGAACGCATTGCACGTAGCATCCGATTTCCTTGCCAAACATAGCGATCATTATGATTTCAGGGGGGAACTCTTAGGAGATAAAGCGGCTACGGTTGTTTTCGATAATTCGAAGATAAAGCGGCTCGTCCCAGATTTTATATGCCATATCTCTATGGCGGACGGATTGCGGCAAGCTGTACATTATATGCTTTCTCATCCGGAAACTCAAACACCCGATCCGGAATTTGATTCGTGGTGTGACCGTATAGCCAATGCAATCAGTGCGGCAGACAAAGCCTTCTGATTTTCCTGATTTTAATAAGTACCTGCCACTAATTAATTGCTATTTTTTAGGCACGGATTACACGGATTAACGCGGTTATTTTTCAGCAATGATAACCCTAAAGACCGTGACATACGTGTAATCCGTGCCTAATTATTATTTAATAAGGAACATTTCTTCCTTGCTGCACCTCAATTCGTATTCCGAAATTACCATTGGCAGATTTCAGTTCGAACGCTCCCCGGAAATTATTCCTTTCCCAAGGCATAGCGCTACGGTTAGGCACCCGCCAGCCATCCTTGTTGTAATCTCCGTAAGTATTGATTCTCATTCCGTTTTTCAGTTTGAAAGATCCCATCTGCATAAACTGTGGAGAAGAAGACAATCCCCAACCATATCCGTATCCAAAACCGGCAAACCCGGAGTAAGAAGACGAAGAAAAAGAGTCGGTGAATCCTTGAGAATAGGTAATATCCGTGTTTAAACGAAAGAGCTGATTATAATCTTTCGTCATATTAGGCATATCTAAATTAAACTTGGGAAGTTCGGGAGTTGCTACGTTCATTAACCCCATATCCAGCAGAAAACCACCAAACTCTTTGATATTGGTAGATGGAGCACGACGAATACTATCGGAAGGAATTTCCGACTGTGCGGATGCAAAACCGACCGATAATATCAGCGAAAGAAATAGAATCAGTTTTTTCATCTTCGTAAAGGTTGATTTACCACAAAGATAGATAATTTCCACCTGACTATCCGCTTCCGTTATGTTTTCTTAGAAAAAAACTTATCTTTTCAATTTAATCACCGGATAAACGACAGGAGCCGTCTCCCATTTCCTTTTCATCGGGTTGTATGAGCGTTCCATACCTCCATGGAGTTCGATATAATCGTTGAACTTGATTTCAAGCATCATGCCATAACCGCTTTGCGGATAGATAGGAGTGAGATATCCCTGCGAAGCATTTCGTTCGCCATTCACAGAATATTCGCCGAAAGCCCGTATACGCAGAAATTTATTAATCCGGTAAGCGGCCGAACCGCTAAAACCAAAATCATTTCTGGCACCATGTTGGAAAGAAGGCATTGTGTACTTGGCACTGAACAGCCCACCTGAAAGCTCCCATCGTTCATTAGGGGCATACGTATAAATGGCACCTACCTGAATATGCGTCCCCATGGTAGGATACGTATTATGCAAACTATACGTACTTAAATAGCTGTTAGCATTGATCCCGAAAATATCCGACCGATTATAGTCACGGCTGAAGGGATCGAAAGAAGTACCCAGTCTGGGAGTAGGCCAGGGAGTATCCATAAATTCGGGAGGAGATATATGAAGCGTCATGCTATCCGTTTGAATGGTTGGCTTCCTGTCGTTCGGCGTTATATTCATATCGGGTAAGATGAAGCCCTCCTTATCCATATTTAATGGCTGCTTTTGCTCCGGTGGCAGAAGAACCGCACGGCCGATGCTATCCTTTTTTACTTCCACCTGTTGCGCAAATGCGGTACAGGTACAAAGTAAAAACATAAATCCTGTGAACTGTCTTTTATTCATGGCACTTTGCGGTGTTAAAGAGTTTAGTTGACAATCAGTTTATAACCGATTCCCCGTACATTGACAATACGTATCTGTTCATCTTGCGAGAGTTTATGCCGCAATTTGGTAATGAACACATGCAAGCTTCGGGAATTGAAAAAACTGTCGTCTCCCCAAAGTTCGAGCAAGACATCCTGCGTGTTGACCACCTGATTCCGGTTTTCGCAAAGCCGTTTCAAGATTTCCGATTCACGATGAGAGAGTTCCTGTCTCGTTCCTGCGTGTAATAAAGTTTGTGCAACAGGATCAAACAGATAACTTCCTATCTCAAAATGATTGGCAACCTTATTCTCTGTGAAGAGAAAAGCCTTTCCCATCAGTGCTTTGATTCGGATAATCAGCTCTTGTATACCGAAAGGTTTTTTCAGGTAATCATTCGCTCCGAGTTCAAACCCCTCCACCACATCATTGATGGCCGAACGGGCAGTCAGGAATAAGACAGGAGTCTGTTTATCCGTCTGGCGGATGCGACGTACCATTTCAAAGCCATCCATTTTCGGCATCATCACATCGGCTACAAGTACATCCGGATGAAGTTCGAAGAAAAGGCTTAGTCCTTCCTCACCGTCATTCGCCGTATGAATGATAAAATCATTTTCTTCAAGTGTATCCTTGATAATCATGGCGAGCGTCTGTTCGTCTTCTACCAGTAATACGGTAATTTTGTTTTTACTCATGATTTTATGGGTTTATAAAGTAATGGTAAAAGTGCTTCCTTTGTCCGGTTCACTTTTTACGGTGATAGTTCCTCCATGTTTTTCGACCATACTCTTGACATAGAACAGTCCTAGTCCGTAACCTTTTATATTATGAAGATTACCCGTCGGGACCCGGTAGAATTTATCAAATATGTGCTTTTGTTTATCAAGTGGAATCCCGATTCCCCGGTCGGTAACGCTGACGGTTACTGTCCCCCCAGTCTGTCGGCAGGAAATAGACAATTCGGCTTCCTCTTTCGAGTATTTCACTGCATTATCTATCAGGTTACTGATGATGTTGCTGAAATGCGTACGGTCGGCTACAATGACAAGCGTTTCCGGTTGAATATCCAATTCGATATGTACAGGCTTGTCCGCTTTTAGCTGGTGCTGCTCCATGAGCGGAGTAATCAACTCCTTCAGGTTGATTTCCTCCGGATGCAAACGAAACGTTTTGCGACGCTCCATTCCCATGGATAAAATCTGTTCCACCAGCCCGCTAAGCCTTTGCAACTGCTCCTGACTGATGCGTAGATACTGGTCGCGCTTGCTTTTCTCTTCCGCCTGGTTAAAGTTCAGTAATGCGTCATTAGCCGCATAGGCTACGGCAATGGGAGTCTTTAATTCGTGCGTGATATTATTGGTAAAATCACTTTTCATTTCATCCAGCGTTTTCTGTTTCAGAAGCGTCCGGATAAGGAACCAGAAAGAGAATCCGAGAATCAGAAGAATTACAAATGAAGTGACCAGAATACCTGTCATCTGCTTTAACACCAATGAATTGATCGGCTCGAACACCAGTTGGTAGCGTTGGCTGTGATGCATATTAAATTCATAGTCATAGCGGATTGCCTTGGGACTGGGAATATAACTGCTATCTCCCGCAATACCTAATGTATCGGTATATACAATGGAAGAATCGGCACTGATTCCGGTATAAATCAAAAGAGTGTGATGAGGAATAGAGAGATTATGCTCTTTCATCACATGGGTGAGCAAACTGTCATATCGCTGCAGGTTGACATCTATATAAGTGTCCACACCCGAATGAATACCCTGCTGAATACTCATTAACAGCTCCTTTAGCGAATCTTGCTTTTTCAATAACACATCCAGCCCGTTCTCGCTACTTGCAACAGGTGTAGAATCTTCCGGAGCGTTACCAACGGCCTTTACCGTATCCGTAGTAGTTTCTGTCCGGGAGTGTATCGTATCCTGACGGCTACTATCCGTATAAGAAATCGTTTGTTTAGTCACTAATGAATTGCCGTCCGCATCATATCCGGCTGATACCGTCAGCGAACCGTGTTCCACATTATCTTTTTGCAAATCATTTACCCGGAGCACGACCTCGTTAAAGTCACTCGTCCGCATCGCATCTCTGATATTGCTCTCCATTTCCATCTTCATAGACCGGTAAAGCCCTGTCAACCAATAAGCTTGATAAACAAAGATTCCGATTAATGAGCAGATAACCAGTATGACAATATGTTTTAGTGGTAATTTCATACTGACAAAGATAATAGGAAACTATTCTTATTCTTCTCTTTGATAAGACTAAATAACACTAGATAAGCCAGTGATAACGCAAATTTCCATTTTTTCTACCGTATTTTGTCGTATTCCAAAAATAAAGACGAAATGAAACGGATTAATTTACTATTTATGTCTCTTCTATGTGTGTGGATATCCGCTACAGCACAAGTCGGACAACAGTCACAGGAACCTGTCGACAGTATCAAGAATATAGGTTATATGGATAGTTTGTTTCAGGAACTGCCCGAAGTGATGATTATAGGTGAACGCCCTATCGTGAAAGCCGAACAAGGCAAACTCGTGTATGACGTGCCGAGACTGGTGGGCAACCTGCCTGTGGATAATGCCTATGATGTTGTGAAAAATCTTCCGGGTATAGTAAATATGAATAATAGTCTGATGTTGGGAGGACAGGAGGTAACTGTTGTCATCAACGGAAAAGTGACCACTCTGTCTGCCGAACAATTGGATGCTTTATTAAAATCGATTCCTGTCAGCCGGATTGAAAAGGCGGAAGTGATGTATTCCGCTCCGGCACGCTATCAGGTACGCGGACCGATGATTAACCTGATATTAGCACCCGGCACAGGACAAGCATCTTCCCTTCAAGGAGAACTCTATACAGCTTTTAACCAACATCACTACGAATCTTTGGCAGAACGTGGAAGTCTTCTGTACTCCGGACGTAAATTCTCTGCAGATCTTCTTTACTCTTACTCTTATGATCGTGACCGAAGGATTACGGAGAAAGAAGCACTTCACACATTAGCCGATGGTTCAGCGCATCAGATGGATATGGATGAAATAATGACTTCCCGTACCAACAGTCATCAGATACGTCTCGGAATGGATTACTCTCTAGCAGAAGATCATCTGTTAAGCCTGGTCTACACAACAGCTTTTACCGATTCCAAACATTATTCCATAGCTACCGGTGCGCAAAACTCTGTTACCGATTCACAGGGAGACAGCCAGCTCCATAACGCAAAGTTAGATTATCAAACCCCTTTCGGGCTGAAAGCTGGAGTGGCATTTACATCCTATCATTCTCCCGGCAGCCAATTATTATATAGCACGATGGGAACAGAGACAATGAATTTCTTAAGCCGCGATAAACAACAAATCAATCAATGGCGTTTTTATGCCGGGCAAGAACATACCTTAGGCAAAGGGTGGGGATTGAATTATGGTATGGCTTACACGACCGCCTTAGACCATAGTTACCAGAAATATTACGATCCTGAAACAGACCACTTACTGCCGGATAATAATATGGCCTCCCGCCGTCGCGAACAAACCCTGAATGTTTATGCAGGACTGAATAAGAGCTTTGGCGATAAACTCTCGGCCGATGTTTCCCTGGCAGCAGAGCAATATCATACAGATATCTGGAATGGATGGAGCCTCTATCCGGTAGCTAATCTGACTTATATGCCTGCCGCCGGACATGTCCTGCAACTCTCATTGAGTAGTGATAAGGAATATCCTGAATACTGGAGCGTGCAGAACTCTATTTCTTACATGGGAGCCTATTCTGAAATTCAAGGTAATCCCTATCTTAAACCTGCAACGAACTATGAAACGAGTTTCACTTATATATTGAAAAGCAAGTACGTCTTTTCTGCCTTTTATAGCTATACAAAAAACAACGAAATGCAAACCCTTTACCAGTCACCTGAACGTTTGGTGGAGATTTACAAGCTCTTCAACTTTGATTTTTCATCGCAGGCCGGATTAATGATGACAGTTCCCTTCAAGGTAAAAAAATGGCTGGACTCCCGTATTACAGCCATCGGCTTTCGCTATCGCCAAAAAGACAGTGATTTTTGGGATATCCCGTTTGACCGTAAACTATATACATTTGTGTTGACGATGAACAACACCTTTACCCTTTCCACAAAACCCGACTTAAAATTCACTTTGACCGGATTCTATCAAAATAGAGCCATCCAGGGTATTTTCGATCTTCCCCGTTCGGGAAACCTGGATGCGGCACTTCGTTACACCTTTGCAAAAGGAAAAGCACAACTAACCTTGAAGTGTGATGATATATTCAACACTTCTACCGTTTCGACACAAGTTCGCTACGGATTGCAGAATGTAAAGAACCATTATATGCGGACCACCCGTACATTCGGCGTTTCGTTTAACTATAAGTTTGGGGGATACAAAGAGAAGAAAAGGGAAGAAGTAGATACCTCCCGTTTTAAATAAACGCTAATTAATTTTTAGACATAAGAGCGAGAAAAATTTCAGACATAAGAACAAAAGAACATAAATGCTGCGCTTTGAAAATTATTTCTGTTGTTTATTTAACTGCTATTTTATTTTTTGTTCTTATGTTCTTCTGTCTGAATTAAATTCTCATTTATAAAATGAACTACTTAGTTCATTCTTTTGATGCTTTCCATGTTTGGGCATATTCTTCCAACACACACTTGATGCTTTGTCCGATTTTCACATAATCGGCCTCATTCAAATTGGCTAGTGACACACGCACACTCCATTTCGGTCCGGCAAAGCCACCACCATTCAACAGAACGAGTGAAGTTTCGTTTGCCAGGCGGAAAACCACATCCAATGGATTGTAGGTCTTTTGCAGATAAGTAACGAAGTCATCCCCATAGAATTTCTTCGCCCATACCAGCATATCAATCTCCGAATAATATCCGGCACGCAGCGGATCTTCTACCAGTGTGAAACCTGTATTATCCCACAATGCATGCAGGCGGCGATGAATAATTTCCTGCATCTTGGCTTTATAACTGTCCTCTTTATCCAAAAGCGAGAAGAGGGCAAACAAACTCATCTGTATCTGTTGGGGCAGGGAAAGCCCTGCAGTATGATTCAGCGCAATTTGTCGGCTGTCAGCCACCATGCGGTCAATAAATTTCATCTTTTCCGGTTGCAGGCTAAGGCTGGAATAACGTTTGTTTAATATTGATTTCTGCTCCTCCGACAGGCGGGCAATCATTTTGTCGTAGATGTTGTCTTCGTGTAGAGCGATCACAGCGGTTCTCCATCCTGTAGCTCCGAAATATTTGGAGAACGAATAAACGCAAAGCGTATTGTGCGGCAACTCTGCCATCAATGAACGGAAATGAGGAATAAACGTTCCGTACACATCATCCGTGATAATCATCAGGTTCGGATTATCATTCTTCACAATGTTGATGATACGTTCGGTAGTCTCTTTGCTAAGTGCATAGCTGGGCGGGTTGCTCGGATTGGTGATAAACAACGCTTTGATCCGCGGATCTTTCAGCTTGTCTATATCTTCATCCTTATACTGCCAGGTATGTAAACCGTCAGGAGTCATCTGGTCGGCAGAAATTTCGGTAACGTCGAACTGATAGCGTCGCAGTTCCGGGATTTCTATATAAGGAGTGAACACAGGAACCATCAAAGCAATAGCATCCCCCTGGTTCAACAGGAAATTCTCTTGCAAAGAATCGAACAGATAACACATGGCTGCTGTACCTCCTTCAGTCGCGAAAAGGTCAAAAGTTCCTTTCGGCGGACGGCGGTCACACATCTCTTGCGCCAGGTAATCCTGTACGATTAACTCCGTAAAATGTAAAATACGGTCGGGCACAGGATACTGGTCGCCAATCACCGATTCCGCCCATTCGTGAATAAGCGTATCCGGATCGGCAGCATGTTCCATCAGCATATAATTATAGCCCTCTTTCAACAGGTTAGCACCGGGAGCTTTCTCGTTTTCTTTCAGGAAAGCCTCGAAACGGGCAGCAATTCCCGCCTTTTGCGGAATACCTGCTATTCCTTCTTCCAGTGAAAACGCATGACGACATTCGCAAAGGCCGAATTGTCCCAGCAGAAAAAAGGCTTCGCGTGGTTCGGTAGCAATCCAGTTCGGGTTACCTCTTCCGGCATTCAACATGGTATGTGCTATCTTCTTGATACTTTCATCTGCCATATTGATCAGTTTGTTTTTCAGCTCGAACGGGCTGATCGTTTCCATTTTCTTGGCATAACTTTTGGTAATGGCAGGGTTATTTGTTTTCTTTTCCATAATGATATTTATTTATATAGTTTTACATAAGTAGTACGATGACAACTCCCCAGATAATCAGGAGCGTATTGCCGACTGCATACGTCACCGTATATCCTAATGCCGGTGTGTCGCTTTCCACTGCATCCTGAATAGCTCCCAATGCAGCTGTTGTAGTACGTGCTCCTGCCGTACATCCCAATGACAGGGCAGGGTGGAATTTGAACAAGTATCTCGCCATCAGCAATCCGGCGAGGAGAGGAATGGCCGTTGCCAATGCGCCGACGATAAACAGACTGACGCCTACTTCCTTGAATCCGGCAATGAAACTGGGACCTGCGGCGATACCGACCACTGCGATAAACATATTCAGTCCTACATTATTCAATACCCATAAAGAAGGTTCGGGGATACCTCCGAAAGTAGGATGCTTGCTGCGTAGCCAACCGAACAGAAGTCCGGCTATCAATGCGCCGCCACTGGTAGAAAGACTGATAGGAACACCTCCCAGATGAATAGCCAGTGCACCGAAAAGACCACCGAGCAAAATACCCAATCCAACGAAGATCATATCCGTCTGGTTGGTAGGCCGGTCAATATAGCCCATTTGTTTGGCAGCACTTTCCACTTCATGTTTAAGACCGGTAAGTTCGAGAATATCTCCCGAATCTACAATCGTTTTAGGCAATACCGGAACATTGATTCCGGCACGTTTGATATTCCGGATACTAACCCCGTGCATAAACTTCTGCGCCCTGATTTTGGAAACCGTTTCTCCGGCAAAAGTCCGGTGGGTCACCATTACAGGAAGAGTTTCTGCAGGGAAGTCGAGTAATTGTGCATCAATCACTTCCGGACCGATCCAGTCTTCTTCTCCAATCACAAATTCACGGCGTCCGCTAAGTACCACTTCGTCATTCTTATGAAGAATCAGGTTCGGATCTACTTCCTTCACCACTCTTTTTTGACGAATCCGTTCTACAAACAGCCGTTTATCATTTTTACATAGATAAGCTTCGAGTTCACTGACTTTCTTTCCTTTGTCAAACCATTCATTGGTGATTTTATAAGCACGGAACACAACCGGACGAAGAGCCGGGGAAAATCCGGGTTCGTCAGCTTCCGATGTTCCCATTTGAGCCTCCAATTCCTTGCAGTCGGCCTTCACCTTATCCAGTCCACCCAGCATTTTAGGGCCGAGAGAAGCCAGAATCCACGCCGAACCGGCCGTTCCGAAAATATAAGTTACGGCATACGCTACCGGAATTGCATTGATGAACGTGGCTTTCTGTGCATCGCTGATTCCCAGCTGGTTGATCGTATCGCTTGCCACGCCGATAACGGCGGATATTGTTTGTGAGCCTGCCAACAGTCCGGCAGCTTCTCCTACATGATATCCCATGATTTTGGCCAGTATCCACGGGGCTACCAGACTGACAATACACATCAGTACGGCAAATCCCACTTGTGGCAGGCCGTCTTTCTTCAATCCGCGGAAAAACTGCGGACCTACCTTATAGCCAACGGCAAATAAGAAAAGCAGAAAGAACACAGCTTTCATCGGACCATCTACAGTGATATTCAGTTGTCCGACCAATACTCCGACCAGAAGAACGCTGGTGACTGTCCCCAAGGAGAATTTCCCTATTTTGAGTCTGCCAAGCCAGAACCCGGCAAAGAGCGTCAGGAAAATAGCAAGTTCAGGATGTACCCTTAGTTGATTAATAATCCATTCCATAATTAAGTTGTTGTTTTAGGTTATGTCATTTACAACAGTTATAGCGTAAAAAGAGTTTGTTGTGTTATGAAAAATAGAGATATAATATCCGTCGAACTTTAAATTTCTCTATTTCGCTTTTTTGTTATACTTTTGTTCCTTCAAAAATAAAACTAATCATATTCTGTATGAAATCAGACATAGAAATAGCTCGCAGTATTGAGCTGAAGAAGATTAAGCAAGTTGCCGAAGGTATCGGAATCCCTCGTGAGGAAGTGGAGAATTATGGCCGCTACATAGCAAAGATCCCCGAACAACTGATTGATGAAGAGAAAGTGAAGAAAAGCAATCTCATTCTGGTAACTGCTATCACAGCAACCAAAGCGGGCATTGGCAAAACTACAGTATCTATCGGTCTCGCTTTGGGATTGAATAAAATTGGAAAGAATGCGATTGTCGCTCTTCGCGAGCCGTCTCTCGGTCCATGTTTCGGAATGAAGGGAGGAGCAGCCGGTGGGGGATATGCACAAGTGCTTCCGATGGACAAAATTAACCTCCATTTTACCGGAGATTTTCATGCCATCACTTCTGCCCATAACATGATTTCCGCCCTGCTCGATAATTATCTCTATCAGAACCAGGCAAAAGGTTTCGGATTGAAAGAAATTCTTTGGCGGAGAGTGCTTGACGTGAACGACCGTTCGTTGCGCAGCATCGTTGTCGGCCTCGGACCTAAATCGAACGGGATTACCCAAGAGTCCGGTTTCGATATTACTCCTGCTTCGGAGATTATGGCAATTCTTTGCCTTTCCAAAGATGTGAGTGATCTGCGTCGCCGTATTGAAAATATCCGGTTGGGCTTCACGTATGACGACCAACCTTTTACTGTGAAAGATTTGGGAGTGGCAGGAGCCATCACTGTGTTGTTGAAAGATGCTATCCATCCTAATTTAGTGCAGACTACCGAAGGAACCGCTGCTTTTGTACATGGTGGTCCGTTTGCTAATATCGCACATGGTTGTAACTCTATTCTGGCCACTAAATTGGCAATGTCTTTCGGTGATTATGTAATAACAGAAGCCGGATTCGGTGCCGATCTCGGTGCAGAAAAATTCTATAATATCAAATGCCGCAAGAGCGGACTCCAACCACGTCTCACGGTGATTGTCGCTACGGCACAAGGATTAAAGATGCACGGAGGTGTCAGTCTCGACCGTATCAAAGAGCCGAATATGGAAGGCTTGAAAGAAGGATTGCGTAATCTCGACAAACACGTTCGTAACCTTCGCTCATTCGGTCAGACCATCATCGTAGCTTTCAATAAGTTTGCATCCGATACGGATGAAGAAATGGAATTACTGCGCGAACATTGCGAACAGTTGGGAGTGGGTTTCGCCATTAACAATGCGTTCAGTGAAGGAGGAGAGGGAGCAGTAGATATGGCCCGTCTGGTAGTAGATACCATAGAGAACAATCCGTCCGAATCTTTACGCTACACTTATAAAGAAGAAGATAGCATACAGCAGAAGATTGAAAAGGTAGCCACTAATATTTACGGAGCCAGCGTTATTACTTATAGCAGTATTGCCCGCAACCGTATCAAACTGATCGAGAAAATGGGAATTACTCATTATCCGGTTTGTATTGCGAAAACACAATATTCATTTTCTGCCGATCCAAAGATTTATGGTGCGGTAAACAACTTCGAGTTCCATATTAAAGATATTGTTATCAATAACGGAGCTGAAATGATTGTAGCCATTGCCGGAGAAATTCTTCGTATGCCGGGATTACCCAAGGAGCCGCAGGCATTGCACATCGATATTGTGGATGGAGAAATAGAAGGATTGAGCTAAAATATATACCTCAAAAAAATATTCCGGTATGATGCCGGTAAAATAAATCCCCGTCTTTCCCTATGAAATAAAATGTGGAAAGACGACTGTATATAGAGTCCAGTGCGCTTCTGTTTTCTCTTCTTGCACACTGTACGGTTGAATTCGTCCTTGCTATGAGTGATATATGACATCATATATTTCTTTTATAGTAAGAAAAACGAAAATATGGACAGATGGTTCGGGCGGGACCGTTAATAAATAAAAAAAGCCTGCTCCTTTCACAAAGAGCAGACCTTATAAATAAGAAATAAAGCTGATAACAGTGAAGCTATTAGCTTTGAAATCGTTTTTTAATAAGCAAAAAGAGGATATTTCTTCATTGTCTCATTGACACGTGCACGTACTTGTGCAATAACTTCCTCATTTTCTACGTTAGACAATACAGTCTCGATCATTTCAGCAATTTCGAGCATCAAATCTTCTTTTGCACCACGAGTTGTGATAGCAGGAGTACCCAAACGGATACCGGAAGTCTGGAAAGCTGAACGGCTGTCGAACGGAACCATGTTCTTGTTAACAGTAATATCGGCAGAAACCAATGCTTTTTCTGCCACTTTACCTGTCAGTTCAGGATATTTGCTACGCAGGTCGACCAACATAGAGTGGTTGTCTGTACCACCGGAAACGATAGTAAAGCCACGGTCAATCAAAGCCTGTGCAAGTACAGCAGCGTTCTTTTGTACTTGTTTAGCATATTCCTTAAATTCAGGTTGCAGGATTTCACCGAAAGCAACTGCTTTAGCAGCAATTACATGTTCCAACGGTCCGCCTTGAACCCCTGGGAATACGGCAGAATCCAGTAATTGAGACATCATCTTGATCTCACCTTTCGGAGTGGTCTTTCCCCACGGATTGGGGAAATCCTTACCCATCATGATGACACCACCACGAGGTCCGCGAAGTGTTTTATGTGTAGTAGAAGTGACGATATGTGCATATTTAACCGGGT
>ERZ779942.1042-NODE-1042-length-15740-cov-2.64692_pt1 | contig 15740 bp, 15 predicted proteins | sample MGYA00511941_ERZ779942 | MGnify/ENA primary metagenome ERZ779942 (study PRJEB29588, sample SAMEA2148265) | human gut metagenome | biome: human gut; feature: human-associated habitat; material: faeces | place: Denmark | collected 2008/2010 ... | reverse complement strand
GTGCCCAGAACAGGACTCGAACCTGCACGATCGCAAAACCACTCGCACCTGAAACGAGCGCGTCTACCAATTCCGCCACCTGGGCAATCAATACGAGAAAGAGCGGAAGACGGGACTCGAACCCGCGACCCTAACCTTGGCAAGGTTATGCTCTACCAACTGAGCTACTTCCGCATATGCAACCGCTTTGTTCTCGATTGCGAGTGCAAAGGTAGTGATTTCATTGAAACCACCAAGCCTTTGCGCTACTTTTTTATTAGATTTTTTTGACCAATTCCCTAAATAGTTGTGTCATAACAGATGCTGCTTTATTAGCCGCTACGATAACATCGGCACCATCATTTACAAAGTCGTCAGCGAAGTGATAACCTTCGTTCGTGATGACAGACATACCGAATACACGCAAGCCCGCATGACGTGCCACGATTACTTCCGGTACCGTACTCATGCCGATCGCATCTCCCCCGACTTTTCCATAGAAAGCGTACTCGGAAGGAGTCTCGAAGGAAGGGCCTGTCAAACCTACATATACACCTTTCTTTAACGGGATAGATCGGGAGGCGGCTATTTCTTCCACATAGCGGATAAATTCACGATCATAAGCACGTGTCATATCCGGGAAACGAGTGCCGAAATCCTCATTGTTCGGACCGATCAATGGGTTCGGCATCATATTGATATGATCCCGGATGATCATCAGATCACCTACCTTGAACGTATTATTGATACCTCCGGCGGCGTTCGAGACCAAAAGGTTCTTGATTCCTAAGAGTTTCATCACACGTACGGGGAAAGTCACCTGTTGCATCGTGTAACCCTCATAGTAATGAAAACGGCCTTGCATAGCCAAGACTTGCTTATCCCCTAGTTTGCCACAAATAAAATTCCCCTTATGCCCGGTAGCGGTAGATTTCATAAAATGTGGGATCTCCACATAAGGTATCACTATAGGGTCTATTATTTGATCGGCAAAAGAGCCTAAGCCACTACCAAGGATAATGGCGGTCTCCGGGTTACCTTCGATCCGGCTAGCTAAATAGGCGGCCGCTTCCCGATATTGTTCGGTTTTAATCATTTCCATATTTAATCAATTTAACGTTTCATCAAGTTATAAGCTATCTCTGCCGCTTTCTCCATAATCTCGTCCTCTCCCGGTACCTTCTTATTCTCCATCAATATTTTACCATCACAGATAACGGTATCCACGCAACTGCCGTTGGCGGCGTATACAAGATTTGAGACGAAATTGAAGTTTGGGGTAAAAGCGGGGGTGTTGAGATCTATCAAACATAGATCGGCTAAATACCCTTCCTTGATCTGCCCGGCTTTTAAACCGAACATAACGGCTCCTTCCGCAGTAGCGGCTTGCAGCATCTCATTTGCGGTCAAGGCTTCGGGATCCTTTCGCCAAGCTTTTCCTAACAGGGAAGCCAGCTTCATCGCCTCGATCATATCCAAGTTATTGGAAGAGGAACAACCGTCCGTTCCCAATCCCACGGTAATACCCAATTGGCGCATTTCCTTGAACTTAAAATGCATGCCGGAAGCCAGTTTCATGTTTGAGGCCGGGTTATGTACGACTTTCACCTCGTGATCGGCCAACATACGAAGCTCGTCATCATCGATGTAAATTCCATGAGCGATGATCAAACGTGGAGAAAGCACACCTAACTCATATAAATAACGTACGGGAGTGAGTCCGAATCTATCGAGAGAGTCTTTCACTTCCCCCTCTGTCTCTGCCAGATGCAGATGGATAGGGATTTGGTGTTCCATGGCGAACTGATGCGCCCATTTCAGAAGCTCACCGGAAACGGTATAGATAGCGTGTGGCCCGATCGAGAAGCGAACCCGTTTGCTGTAGTTATCCACATCTTGGATCAGTCGTTCGTTATGGCGTTTGCATTTCTCCGCCTCTTCTTTATCAAAACCATCGAAGCAAACGCCGGCTATGATACCTCGCAATCCCATCTCTTCCGTCACATCGGCCGTGACACGAGGGCGTTGATACATGTCGAAGAAAGTGGTCGTGCCACTTTTTATCATTTCCAAACACGCTAATTTCGCTCCCCAATATACATCCTCACGGGTCATTTTCGCCTCATTCGGCCAGATCTTTTGCTCAAGCCACGGCATAAGCGGCATATCATCGCCAAAGCCGCGGAACAAAGTCATGGCAGCATGCGTATGAGCGTTCACGAAACCGGGAATGACGGCTTTACGGCTACCATCCAGTATCTTATCGGCAGGAAAGGACAGCCCCGCTCCTATTTGCTTGATCTCTTTTCCTTCGATATAGATATCAATCGTTTTATCGTTAAACAGGACATTCTTTATTAATATACTCATCTTCTTCCTTCTTATTTATATAAACGGTAGAATTCCGCTACCGACTCGATTCCCTTGAAGAAGATATCCAACTCCTGACTCTCGTTGGGCGAATGGATCGCGTTTTGCTCCAAGCCGAATCCCATCAGTACGGTCTTGATACCTAATACCTGCTCAAATGTAGAGATAATAGGAATGCTACCTCCGCGACGAACCGCCAACGGCTTCTTCCCAAATGCGATGCCAACAGCCTTTTCTGCCGCTTGATAAGCCGGCAAGTCGATCGGACAAACATATCCTTGCCCGCCATGGCTGGGCGTAACTTTCACTTTCACATAAGGTGGAGTCACACGAGTTATATACTCCTCAAACATTTGGGAGATCTTGGCATGATCTTGGTGTGGAACCAAACGAGTGGAAACCTTGGCATAAGCCTTTGAAGGCAATACCGTTTTGCTTCCTTCCCCCGTATATCCGCCCCAAATACCACAGATATCGAAAGAAGGCCGACAACTATTACGTTCTAGCGTAGAATAGCCTTTCTCTCCGAAAAGAGAGTCTACCCCGATCGCTTTCTTATATTTTTCCTCGTCGAATGGGATTTGGGCGATCATCTCCCGTTCTGCGGAAGATACATCCTCCACGTCGTCATAAAAACCCGGGATCGTGATGCGTCCATCCACGTCGGTGATATCTGCCATCAATTTGCAAAGTACATTGATCGGATTCGCTACGGCTCCGCCAAAATGACCGGAATGCAAATCGCGGTTCGGTCCGGTTACTTCTATTTCCCAGTAAGCCAAACCACGTAAGCCTGTCGTGAGCGACGGTGTTTCAGCGCTGACCATGCTTGTATCGGAAACGAGGATTACATCCGCTTTCAATAATTCTTTATGTTCCCGGCAAAAATCTTCCAAGCTAGGAGAACCTATCTCCTCCTCTCCTTCGAAAATAAACTTCACGTTACACTGTAACAAACCTTCTTTAATCGCTGTCTCAAAACCTTTTACTTGAATCATGCCCTGTCCCTTATCATCATCTGCTCCACGGGCCCAAATGCGTCCGTCCCGGATCACCGGCTCGAAAGGTTCACTCTTCCACAGTTCTAGTGGTTCGGCAGGCATTACATCGTAATGAGCGTAAACCAATACGGTCGGAGCATTGGGAGATACCATTTTCTCGGCGTATACGACAGGATTGCCTTTCGTAGGCATTACCTCGGCCTTATCTGCACCGGAAGACAGCAGCACCTCTGTCCAACGTTGGGCACATGTCAACATGTCCGGCTTATTCTCATGCTTGGCGCTGATTGACGGAATGCGGATTAAAGAGAACAATTCTTCAAGAAAACGATCCTTATTGGATTCGATATAAGATTTTACTGACATAGCGTTTTATTTTATGTTTATAAATTGTAGCAAATATAACGAAACAGATGGGGATTGCAAGAAGGGCAAGGCGGATTGCAGTATACGAGAGAGTTTCATCCCATGATCCATTTAGCTCGTTCACCTAATATACGGTACATGAACCAAGTAAACGCCCATGAGATTATGAAAATCAAAAGTGCCATTATGGGTACTTGCAAAGGTATCGGTAAATCAAACTTCCCGATCAAGATAAAGATCGGACCTACGACAAAGTAATGTACGATATAGATTCCGAAACCATATTTGGATATTTTCGATAGTTTTTTAGCTATGAGAGTATTATGAATACGTACCTTTTGAAGAAGAATAAATACAGCCGCCGTCATTAAGACTACATTCGGACTACAGAAGGTGAAAAATAACTCCATATCCAATTCTGTTGCCTTGGGATTCGCTGCGGCCGAACTGAATCCACTATAGGTTATGGCATAACCAACCACAAACATGGCTGCGCAAATAGCGAAGGTTTTCCAAATATTCCAATTATTACCTTGTTTTAAGTAATGTCCTAATAGGAGATATCCGTTGAATCCTGCGAAATAATAAAACATGCCGAATTGATTCCACGTCGCTTCCCCGTATAAATATTTGCTGATATAGGCAGACATATAAGGCAAGAAAAGAGATACGAACCATATCCCTAAATAGACCCTCTCTTTGGAACGATCCGCCTTCTCGATCCATGCGGAGAAGAATGGCATATACAGATACAATCCGATGAGTAAATAAATGTACCACATATGGTTTTCCTTAAAACTGAAATTGAACGGGATCATGGCGATGTCTTTCAATGCGTCGGATAAGGATTGTGACTCATTTCCTTGCACATAGCAGAAAAACTCACCGATTATCTCTTTCGGCAAACCTAATAGCCCTGTAACCCAAGGGAATATATTGTATAATACAGACCATATCAAAAAAGGAAATAATACCCTATATATTCTCTTTTTATAGAAAACACCTAAAGATTGTTCCCGTATAGGCAATAGTAAAAGTCCCGTCATCATAACGAAAAGAGGAACAGAGGGCCGTAAAAGAGAGCCGTAAACAGCGGCCCAATGTTTATATTCCGGTAAACTTCCGAGTGTAGGTGAGATATAAAAAGGATCTATACAATGTACTCCGATAACCATCAGCATAGCTACGGTTCGTATTACATCGAGCCACACGATATGTGACTGTGTTGTTGCGTTGTTCATGGATTTATGTGTTAAATTTAAAAGATGGGTGACAAAGATAGAGCTTAGTATGAGAATTTTGTTTATCTTTATTGTTAATTTATTGTATCAAGTATTATGGTCAAACGAATTATCATTATTGGCGCTACCTCCGGTATCGGCTATGAGGTTGCTAAGATTTATTGGAAACGAGGATATCAACTGGGATTGGCTGGCCGTCGGGTTGATCGGTTGGAGGAGTTTCGTAAGCAAGATCCGGAGCATATCCGGATAAAGCAGTTGGACGTGACCGCCGAGGATGCCGCTGATCGTTTAGACGAATTAATCCGTGATTTAGGAGGAATGGACATCTTCCTGCTTAGTTCAGGGATCGGCAACCAGAATAAATACTTAGATACTTCCATTGAACAAGCTACGATACAGACGAATGTGACGGGTTTTACACGTATGGTACTAGCTGCTTATCGTTATTTTTCCAGTCAAGGTGGTGGGCATATATCTGTAATCAGCTCTATTGCCGGAACCAAAGGATTAGGTGTCGCTCCCTCCTACTCGGCTACCAAACGATACCAAAATATTTATATAGACGCTTTAGCCCAACTTTCCCGTATGGAGAAACAGCCTATTACATTTACGGATATCCGTCCGGGATTTGTCCGTACGGATTTATTGAAAGACGGCAGGAATTATCCTATGCTGATGTCTCCCCAATACGCCGCCTTGCGTATCGCTAACGCTATAGACCGGAAAAAGAGAAGGGCGATCATCGATTGGAGATACGCTATCCTTGTCTTTTTCTGGAGACTGATCCCTGAATGGCTTTGGGAATGGCTGCCAATACGGAATTAGGATCGGGTATGTTAGAGATTTATCTTTTTTGCTTCTACATTAGATTTTCTCTTGCGCCGGGAGCATGCTGAAGGACTGCGCCGACTATCTGGCAACTATCTAATTCATCACAATCGCCACATGTATTAAAGCCTTTTCCGGATACACATTTGCGTATTTCACAATAATCACTGCAATACGCAAATTTCACTCCGTCCGCACGACACCCCATACAGTTTATAGTTGCGGCTGTAATTTCGGGCGCATTGTTCATGGCGCTCCACTTTTGGGCGGTTTTTTCTCTTAGCTCATCATCATTCTTAACTGTGGCTATGCGGGCATCGCAACTTTCGCAATCTAATCCGCAACAGGCTATCAATTGTTTCATTATTTAGTTGTCAGTTTATTTTCTTGTTTGTTTCTGTCCTTGCTTTTACTTTTCGGCAAACATAATAAAAATTCCTACCTTTGCGCCCAATTACTAATTTTTTAATCTATACAGATGGGTTTATTTATTAAGAAGCCTTTAGCGGATTTGATGACCGAGGCAAATGATTCGGGCAGTAAATCGCTGAAGCGTATCCTTGGCCCGTGGAGTTTGATCGCCTTAGGTGTCGGTGTTATTATCGGTGCCGGATTGTTCTCCATTACGGGTGCGGTGGCCGCCGGGTATACGGGGCCTGCCATTACTTTATCTTTCGCTATCGCCGCCTTGGGCTGTTGTTTCGCCGGGTTATGTTACGCCGAGTTCGCATCCATGATCCCGGTGGCAGGTAGCGCATATACCTACTCGTATGCCACGATGGGTGAGTTGGTCGCTTGGATTATCGGTTGGGATTTGGTGCTCGAGTACTGCGTGGCCGCTACGACCGTTAGCATAAGTTGGAGTCGGTATTTGGTCGTTTTTCTGGAAGGATTCGGAGTACATTTACCGCAAGCCTTGACAGCTTGCCCTTGGGATGGCGGTATCGTGAATATCCCGGCTTTCGTGATCGTGGTGTTAATGAGTATCTTGTTGATACGAGGAACGGAAGGCAGTTCTATCTTTAATGGGATCATCGTATTCTTGAAAGTCTCCGTAGTCTTGGTGTTCGTAGTCTTGGGATGGAAATATATCCGTATGGAGAATTATACGCCTTATATCCCCACTAATACAGGGACTCTAGGCGAGTTCGGATTTTCCGGTATCCTACGAGGGGCGGCTATCGTATTCTTTGCTTTCCTCGGTTTCGACGCTGTAAGTACGGCAGCGCAGGAAACCAAGAACCCGAAACGGGATATGCCGATCGGGATCTTGATGTCATTGGTGGTTTGTACTATATTATATATGCTGTTTGCCCACGTGATGACCGGAGTCGTACATTACTCCGCTTTTGCTGGCCAGAATGGAATCGCTCCTGTGGCAATAGCTATCGATCATATGGGACAAATGGATGCTTCTGGTGTGATTCGTCCGGATTACCCTTGGATGAATCGGGCGATCGTAATAGCTATTTTACTGGGGTATTGCTCGGTTATCATGGTAACGTTATTAGGACAGAGCCGTGTATTCTTGAGTATGAGCCGGGATGGGCTGCTCCCTCCCCTATTTTCCCATATCCATGAGAAATTCCGCACGCCGGCACGAAGTAATTTCCTGTTTATGTTATTATTTCCTGTTTATGTTATTGGTCGGTACATTGGCTGCTTTCGTTCCGGCGAGCGTAGCGGGCGAGATGTGTAGTATCGGGACTTTGTTCGCTTTTACGCTAGTTTGCGCCGGGGTATTGATTGTCCGTAAGACAATGCCGGACGCTCCCCGGTCTTTCAAGACCCCGTTGGTTCCGTTCGTGCCTATCGCCGGTATCATAACTTGTCTGGTGATGATGCTTTTTCTCCCGGCTGATACATGGATTCGTTTGGTATTATGGATGTTAATCGGTCTGGATATATATGTCTGCTATGGAATCAAACATAGCAAACTGGAACATATGCAGAAACATCGCTCGGGACAGACCACATTGGATATGATCGGTATTACCCTATCCGTGCTTTGCGTGATTACGGGGCTTTGGCACCAGCAAACCGTGGGATGGGGCGAGAGCAAAGTCTTATTGATTATCTCATTCGTATTCGCTTTTACGCATCTAGCTTTCTATCTTTACAGACTCGGGAAGCAGTTTACGAGCCTTACCCGTTAGCGATTCAGCACGATTATGTCTCGATGGCTCACGCGACTAGTCCCGATGGTCAACGCCATTAGTGGTGAAGGCTTATGCGAGTAGTCGCGTTGACCTTCACCACTAATGGCGTACTATACCACTTCCTTTGATACGATTTATCGGATTCTAGCTCTTAAAAGTAAGCCTCTTATTCATCATAAAATTAACGGCTCCGTAAACGAAAAGTCCAAGGAACTGACCCAAATATTCATTTAGATCGATCACCTCCACCATTAAAAGCAAGAATATGAATTGAGTAGCGTAAGCGCAACCAAAAGCGATTAGGAATAAAGGAATCTCCTTCCAGAAATTACCTTTCCCGGAAGAAAATACCCAGTATTTACTCCAAAAGAAGTTATTCACCAAGGCAGCCACATATCCAGCCATGTTCGACCACAAGTAATTACAATCCAGAATATCCATTAATATCCAGATTACCAATGCGGTGATCAAAGCGTTAGAAGAACCTACAATGGCGAAACGAAGAATACGAACAGATTCCTTCATGCTGTTAATTATACGTTTCGAATGACAAATATACGGGTTTATTTCTATATTTGTGCTGTACTTTTGATCAAGTATGTAACATTCTTAAAACAATTATGAGTATGATTAGACTAAATGTATTTATTCAAGTAAGTGAGGAGAATCGTCCCGCCGCATTGGAGACTGCGAAAGAATTGGTTGAAAAGTCTTTGAAAGACAATGGCTGTATTGCTTATGATATTTTCGAGAGCGCTACCCGTAGTGATGTATTGATGATTTGTGAGACGTGGAAAGACGCTGAATCCTTATCAGGTCACGAAAAAGCGGAGCATTTCGTAACGTTGGTTCCTAAATTGCAAGGATTAGGTGCGATGAAACTTGAGAAATTTACATTTTAAGGGTTTTATGTAGGATCTTATTATAAGCCTGAGCATGCTAAAAAATCATAGTTATGAATCCTTCAACTTATAACTATGAATGAAAGAAAACATAACTATGATTTTTTTAGTGTTATCGCTCGTTGATTGAGATATATTCCCTATCGTCCAAAACGTTCTTGTAAGCCGGACGGATGATGCGTTTTCCGTCAAAGTTCAACTCCTCGATACGGTGAGCGGTCCAACCCACGATTCGGGCCATGGCGAATAAAGGCGTATAGATTTCCTGTGGCAAACCGATCATCTCATAAACGAATCCGGAATAGAAGTCCACGTTCGAGGAAACCCTTTTCTTAGTTCCTTTATGCTTGGCGAAACATTCGATCGCTCTTTCCTCTAATAACTCAAGGAAGGCGAATTCCTCAGAGCGACCTTTCTCTTTTGCCAGATCACGAGCTAGTTCCTTTAATACAACCGCACGGGGATCGGAAATCGTATAGACCGCATGGCCGATACCATAAATCAAGCCTGTCTTGTTATAAGCCTCTTTGTTAAGCATCCGCATGAAATAAGTATCGATCTCGTCCACGTTCTTCCAATCCGCGATATTCTCTTTCAAATGATGGAACATATCTACTACCTGAATATTGGCACCTCCGTGCAACGGGCCTTTCAATGAGCCGATACCAGCTGCGATAGATGAGTACGTATCCGTTCCCGTAGAACTAGTGACGCGTACCGTGAACGTAGAGTTATTACCACCACCATGTTCTGCTTGCAATACCAAGAGCAAATCCAACGTACGTGCGTCCAGATCCGTGAAATCACGTTTCAGCATGTGAAGGAAATTTTCTGCGATCGATAAGTTCTCGTGCGGATGACGGATGTGTAAAGAACGCCCCTGTGTGCTATGACGATAAATATTGTACGCATAAGCGATAATCGTCGGGAACTTAGAGATCAATTCAATAGATTGGCGCATTAAGTTATCTCGGGAGGTGTCGTCCGGGTTTGCGTCGAAGGTATACATTTCCAATACGCTACGAGCCAGTATATTCATGATGTTCTGTCCTTCCAGATCCAGAATATTCATCTTGGTCTTTTGCTCCAAGGGCATATTATCGTTCAACAGTTCTTTGAAGGCTGATAATTCCTCTTTATCGGGGAGTTTACCGGAGAGTAATAAATAAGCCACTTCCTCGAAGCCGAACCGTTTTTCCTTGATGAAATCACGTGCTAAATCCTCTACGTCGTAACCTCTATAGAATAACTTACCGGGGATCGCTTTAAGACCGCCCTCTGGCAAGCGTTCGTATCCTACTACATTACCGACTTGGGTCAATCCTACTAACACGCCGCTACCATCCTCGTTACGAAGGCCACGTTTCACATTATACATCGGGAAAAGTTCGTTGTCAATCTTGCAAGCCTCTCTGGCAGCCTCGGACAATTTGTAAATTAAATATTCTTTCTTCAACATGACTATACTAATTTAATTGTTTCGATAATAGAGATGATACGATCACCAAATTCTTTGGTGCCGAGAGATTTGCCGTTCGGCATAAAACGAGCCAAGTCATGAGTGGCCTCTCCAGCGGAGAAAGCTTGCTCCATAGCAGATGTAATCAGGTTAGCCGCATCACTCCATCCCATATATTCCAGCATCATCACGGATGATAATAATAAGGAAGAGGGGTTTACGAGATTCTTTCCCGCGATATTCGGAGCGGTTCCATGTGTTGCCTCGAAGATCGCATGACCACTGTTATAGTTGATATTAGCGCCGGGAGCAATGCCAATGCCACCTACCATCGCCGCTAATTGATCGGAGATATAATCGCCGTTCAGGTTCAAGGTAGCGATGACATCCTTGATAATGATTTTACCGGCCTTTGAAGCTTCCACTAAGGCGGTATTGGCCGCTTCCTCGCCTTGCTCTTTCTTGATCTTCTCATATTGAGGCCATGTGAAAGTGAGATCCGCAAACTCCCGTTCCGCTAAAGCGTATCCCCATAGTTTGAAACCACCTTCCGTGAATTTCATGATGTTACCTTTGTGTACCAAAGTCACGCTCGGTAACTGATGCAATATCGCGTATTCGATAGCGGCACGCACCAGACGCTCCGTACCTTCCACAGAAACCGGCTTGATGCCGAAAGAGGAAGTTTCCGGGAAACGTATTTTCTTCACTCCCATTTCCTCGGTGAGGAACTTCAATAACTTTTGTGCCTCCGGAGTCCCTTGTTGCCATTCGATTCCGGCATAGATATCTTCCGTATTCTCACGGAAGATATACATATTCACTTTTTGCGGCTCCTTTACCGGAGATACGACTCCTTTAAACCAACGTACCGGACGGAGACAAACATATAAATCCAACGTCTGACGGAGGGCCACATTTAATGAACGGATACCTCCACCAATCGGAGTTGTCAACGGTCCCTTAATACCGACGATGTATTCACGGAATGCTTCCATAGTCTCATCGGGAAGCCAACTTCCGGTTTGCTTAAACGCCTTTTCACCGGCTAAGACCTCTTTCCATTCAATGGAACTGGTTCCGTTGTAAGCTTGCTTGATGGCAGCGTTTACTATCTTTTGGCTAACGGGAGTGATCTCATGCCCCACGCCATCTCCTTCAATATAAGGGATCGTCACGTGATCCGGAACGAAAATATGATTACCTTTCTTTGTTATCTTACTCATGATATCAAGATTTTTTTGTTTGTCTTAGTGAGCTGTATTTAAAGCGGAACCCGCCTTGAACCATTTAATTTGTAAATCATTACGGCCGTCAACGGTTTGCCCGGCTGAAAATCTTTCAATCCGATGATCGAGATATGGTCATTCTCGCGGATCTTGCTGTAATCCTCCTTATTGGCAAAAGTCAGTGCTAACATTCCTTGTTTCTTCAAGTTTGTCTCGTGGATACGGGCGAAACTCTTGGCTAGGATCACTTTTACATTTAGGAAGCGGGGCTCCATGGCTGCATGTTCCCGGGAAGAGCCTTCACCGTAGTTTTCTTCCGCTACGACGATCGAGGAAATACTATTTGCCTTGTATTGTTTCGCTACGGCAGAAACTGCTTCATATTCATTGTTCAGTTGATTCAATACAGAGTTTGTCTTCCCGTTGAAAGCGTTTACGGCTCCCACCAACATATTATCCGATATATTTTCCAAATGCCCACGGAAACGTAACCATGGACCGGCCATCGAGATATGATCCGTCGTACATTTACCTTCAGCCTTGATAAGAAGGGGCATATCCGTGAAATCCTCTCCATTCCAAGGAGCGAAAGGCTTTAATGCTTGTAGGCGGTTGGATTCCGGATCGATGTTCACCACTACGTTCTTACCCGTAGGTGCCAGATAGCCGTTATCCTTTACCTCGAAACCTTTCGGCGGAAAATCCGAGCCTTTCGGTTCTTTCAGTTTCACAACCTTACCATCCTCTGTCTTCAAGGTATCGGTCAAAGGATTGAAACATAGATCACCTGCGATGGTCAAGGCCAGTGTCAGTTCCGGAGAAGCGACAAAAGCATGTGTATTCGGATTACCGTCCGCACGTTTAGCGAAGTTACGATTGAATGAAGTAACGATCGAATTCTTACGGGTATTATCATCCGTATGACGTTTCCATTGTCCGATACAAGGACCACAGGCATTCGCCATAATGGTTGCGCCAATCCGTTCAAAATCACCGATAATACCATCTCTTTCTGCCGTATAACGGATTTGCTCGGAACCCGGGTTGATGATCAAGGGTGCCGCTACCGGTATTTTATCCTCATAAGCTTGGCGAGCAATAGATGCCGCACGGCTTAGATCTTGATAAGAAGAGTTGGTACAGGAACCGATTAATCCGACCTCCATCTTTCGGGGATAGCCATTCGCTTTTACTTTTGCGGCAAACTCCGAGATAGGCGTAGCTGCATCCGGCGTGAACGGACCGTTGATATGCGGCTCCAATTCGGAAAGGTTAATAACGATTACACGATCGTAAAACTTATCTGGCTCGGCACGAACGTCCATATCCGCTTCCAGATATTCACCGATAGCTTCGGCCCAGCTCGCTACCTCGTCACGTCCCGTGGCACGAAGATATTGAGCCATTGTATTATCGAATGGGAATAAGGAAGTAGTCGCTCCTACCTCGGCACCCATATTACAGATCGTAGCTTTTCCGGTCGCTGAGATTGAGGCGGTGCCCGGACCGAAATATTCGATGATAGCGTTCGTTCCACCTTTTACGGTTAAGATGCCCGCTAGCTTAAGAATCACGTCCTTCGGCGAGGCCCAACCATTCAAACTACCAGTTAACTTAACACCAATTAGTTTCGGCATCTTCAGTTCCCATTCCATTCCGGTCATGACATCCACGGCATCGGCTCCTCCTACTCCGATAGCGACCATTCCAAGTCCTCCGGCATTCGGGGTATGTGAATCAGTTCCTACCATCATACCGCCGGGAAACGCATAATTTTCCAATACCACTTGATGGATAATGCCTGCTCCGGGTTTCCAAAAACCGATTCCATATTTATCGGAGACCGATTTCAAGAAATCATAGACCTCGCTATTGCTTTTGGTAGCCGTATCGATATCCGTTTTGGCTCCCATATTCGCTTGGATCAAATGGTCGCAATGCACGGTAGCCGGTACTGCGGATTTTTCTTTTCCGGCGTTCATGAATTGTAAAAGCGCCATCTGAGCGGTGGCATCTTGCATAGCCACACGGTCGGGACGGAAATTCACATAATCCTCACCTCTTTTGAAAAGGCCCCGCCGATACGTTCGCGGGCTGTGTCCACTCTTCTGGGGAAATTCGCATAGAAATTTCTAAGCATGTCAATGTCGTACACCATATTCATATTCGTTTTTTATTGTAAGCCTTTTCGCAAATATATTTATCTATAACCAGCTAAAATGTAATAAATAAAACATCTGCCAATGAGTCTTTGTTTTTATTATCAACAAATATATAATATAATGAAATACAATTTGTTCGATAATTTCTATGAGGTTATAGAGGTTATTTATAATTTCCCGGATAACTTAGAAAAACGGGCTAATCGCACGTTTATTAATAAAACGTACCATTAGCCCGTTTTGTTCAAGCCTTGGAGCTGTTTTTTCTACTTATCGAGACTTTCTTTCCATCTTTGGGCATAACTATGCAAAATAGATGCGATACCCTTTCCGATCCGGACATAATCTTCCCGTTTAAGGTTGGCTAAAGGGCGCATCAAAACCTCCTCCGTTCAGTAAAACCAAGGAAGTTTCCTGTGCCAGACGGAAAACGACATCCAGAGGTTCGTAATTCTTTTTTAGATATTCCACGAAATCATCCCCATAGAATTTCTTAGCCCAGACAAGCATATCGATCTCACTATAATATCCCGCACGCAAAGGGTCGTCTAATAAGGTGAATCCGGTGCTTTCCCACAATGTGTGTAAACGCTCGTGGATCATATCCTGCATCCTTTTCTTATAGGTATTTTCCGCATCTAATAGAGCGAAAGACGCAAACAGAGACATTTGTGTTTGTTGTGGCAAGGAAAGACCGGCCGTATGATTCAAGGCTACTTGACGGCTATCGGCTACCATACGATCAATAAAGCGGATATCCTCGGGATGTAAGGATAGACTGCTATATCGTTTTTTTAGAAGCTCCTGTTTATCTCTTGGCAATTCACGGATCATCCGGTCGTAAATATTATCTTGATGTAAAGCGATTATCGCCAATCTCCATCCGGTTGCCCCGAAATATTTGGAGAAAGAATAGACACATAACGTATTCTTTGGTAATTCGGCCATCATCGAGCGAAAATGCGGAATAAATGTCGCATACACGTCATCCGTAATAATCATAAGGTTGGGATTGTCGTTCCGTACGATCTCAACGATCCTATTCATCAATGCTTTTGTCAATCCGTATGAAGGCGGGTTGCTCGGGTTTGTTATGAAAGCGGCTTTCACGCTAGGATCTTTTAGGACATCTAAATCCTTTTCTTGATATTGCCACGTGTGATAGCCGTCTTTTGTCATCTTCAAAGCTTTTATCTCTATGACATTAAAAAGATAACGGGCCTGTTCTGGAATCTCTATATAAGGAGTGAATACCGGAGCGAAAAGGACGATCTTGTCTCCCTTATTCAACAAGAAATTCTGCTGCAAGGAATCGAAGATGTAACACATGGCGGCAGTTCCGCCTTCGGTAGCGAAAAGGTCGAATACTCCCTCGGGGGGCCGGTTGTCACATAATTCTTGGTCTAAATAATCCCGCACGAGCATTTCCGTATATTTCAAGATACGATCGGGAACCGGATATTGATCACCAATGACACCTTCCGCCCATTCATATACAAGCTCATTCTCATCTACACCTTTTTCCGTGACCAGATATTCATAGGTACCCTTCAATAAAGTAGCGCCGGGAGAGTGCGCATGTTTCTTTAGAAACTGTACGAAGCGAGACGCGATCCTTTTGCGGTTGGGAACCCCTGCGGCTCCGGCCATCTCATCTGCCAATTCGGTTTCCCGCTGGCATTCCTCCAAGGCGAACTGCCCTAATAGGAAGAATGCCTCCCGTGGAACCGTACTGATCCAGTTTGGATTTCCCCTTCCTGCGTTCAGCATGATGTGCGTACTTTTACGAGCGCTCTCATCCGCTAACTCTATCAAGATGTTCTTTAGCTCGAAAGGGCTAATCTCCGACATCTTTTTCTCATATTCTCTCGTGACATGTATTTTCTTCTTGTCCATACATTATATATATTACATGATTAGCACAATAACGACACCCCAGATGATTAATAAAGTATTACCCACCGCATAGGTAACGGTATAGCCTAAGGCTGGAGTCTCACTTCCTACGGCATCTTCCACCGCTCCTAATGCGGCGGGGGGG
>ERZ779942.1031-NODE-1031-length-15837-cov-3.06444_pt1 | contig 15837 bp, 9 predicted proteins | sample MGYA00511941_ERZ779942 | MGnify/ENA primary metagenome ERZ779942 (study PRJEB29588, sample SAMEA2148265) | human gut metagenome | biome: human gut; feature: human-associated habitat; material: faeces | place: Denmark | collected 2008/2010 ... | reverse complement strand
TGTTCTCTTCCGACCGTATTGCCAGCGTAATGGACAAACTCGGTTTCCAGGAAGGCGAAATGATCGAGCACAAGATGATCTCCAACTCTATCGAACGTGCACAGAAGAAGGTGGAAGAAAACAACTTCGGTATCCGTAAACGTCTGTTGGAATACGATGACGTGATGAACAAGCAACGTACCGTTGTTTACACCAAGCGTCGCCACGCTCTGATGGGCGAACGTATCGGTATGGATATCGTAAATATGATCTGGGACCGTTGCGCGAATGCAATCGAGAATAACGACTACGAAGGTTGTCAGATGGAACTGCTCCAGACATTGGCTATGGAAACTCCGTTCACTGAAGAAGAATTCCGCAATGAAAAGAAGGATACTCTGGCAGAAAAGACATTCAACATTGCCATGGAGAACTTCAAACGCAAAACGGAACGTCTGGCACAAATCGCTAATCCGGTCATCAAGCAAGTATACGAAAACCAGGGACATATGTACGAAAACATTCTGATTCCTATCACAGACGGAAAACGGATGTACAATATCTCTTGTAATCTGAAAGCTGCTTACGAGTCCGAATCAAAAGAAGTGGTGAAATCGTTCGAGAAATCAATCCTGCTGCACGTTATCGACGAAGCATGGAAAGAAAACCTGCGTGAACTCGATGAGTTGAAACACTCTGTACAGAACGCAAGCTACGAACAGAAAGACCCGCTGTTGATCTACAAGCTGGAATCCGTAACGTTGTTTGACGCTATGGTGAACAAGATCAACAACCAGACTATCTCTATTCTGATGCGTGGACAGATCCCTGTACAGGAAGCTCCGGCAGACGAGCAACAGGCCCCACGCCGTGTAGAAGTACGTCAGGCAGCTCCCGAGCAGCGTCAGGATATGAGCAAGTATCGTGAGCAGAAGCAAGATCTGAGCGATCCGAACCAACAGGCTGCTGCCAGTCAGGATACTCGCGAGCAACAAAGACGCGAACCGATCCGTGCGGAAAAGACAGTAGGACGTAATGATCCTTGTCCATGCGGAAGCGGTAAGAAGTATAAAAACTGCCACGGACAGAATGCTTGACAGCAGTCCGGTGTAAGATTATAATCTAAAAGAAAGCCTCAAACGGTTAAAAACTGTTTGAGGCTTTCTTTTATTCATTCAAAATACTACTTTTGCTTAAACTACTAAAGATATCAAGACTATGGCAAAATTCTATTCACTGGCATTGGTTTCTCTGCTATTGTTAGCGCTCGGCAGCTGTCAGAGCCTGGAGCAGATTTCTATTGACTACATGCAGCCCGGAGACATGACTTTTCCTTCTCAGCTCCGCAAAGTGGCTATCGTGAATAACACCAGCACCGAACCGGATAACAAGCTGATCACACAAACCGAAAAGCCTAAGGAAAATGTCCCCGAAATCAGTCATGCCACAGCCTATGCGAATGGCAATGTTAAGATTGCGGCCGAATCACTGGCTGAAGAAATCGCTCATCAGAACTATTTCGATGTAGTGGTGATCTGTGATTCCGCCTTACGGGCTAATGATAAGTTTCCACGCGAAAGTACGTTGAGTCAGGAGGAAGTCCAACAGCTGGCATCAGACTTGGGAGTGGACTGTATCATCGCCATGGAGAACCTGCAATTCAAAGCGACTAAAACGGTGCGTTACATCCGTGATTTTAACTGCTATCTGGGTACAGTGGATGTAAAAGCCTACCCGACGGTCAAAGTATATCTGCCTTCACGCAGCAAACCGATGACTACGCTGCATCCGACCGACAGTATCTTCTGGGAAGAATACGGAGAAACGGTAACAGAAACATTTGCACACATGATTCCGGACGCGCAGATGTTGCGGGAAGCTTCTGAATTTGCAGGAACTATTCCCGTCAAACAACTGCTGCCTCTCTGGAAGACGAGCAAACGATACCTGTACACGGGCGGTTCGGTACAGATGCGTGACGCAGCCATCTTTGTACGCGAAAACTCATGGGACAGAGCCTACGAGCTCTGGAAACAGGTGTACGACGGAACCAAGAAGGACAAAAAAAAGATGAAAGCCGCACTTAACATCGCAGTATATTACGAGATGAAGGACAGCCTCGCACAGGCAGAAGAATGGGCAGTCAAAGCACAGCAACTTGCTCAAAAAGTAGACAAGAAAAACATTGCCGAAAATGCTACGTATGCTACCATTGATGATGTGCCGAATTACTATATGACAACCCTTTATGCAAACGAATTGAAGGAGCGTAACAGCCAATTACCCAAGCTAAAAATGCAAATGGAACGATTTAATGATGATTTTTAAGGAAATCATGCATTGATTATTATTTTTTTTATACCTTTGAGGTAACAAAAAGGAAGAAGCTATGAAACTGAGCCAACAATCTCTATCTACCATCGAATCGGCTATCCAAAAGGCAGTCGACCAGACAGCCGTAACCGATATTCATTTACAACCGGACCAAACATCGGGACAACTCACTATTTTTAACGACGATGATGAGGAACTGGCAAATGTGATGATTGAAGAGTGGGCGACTTACGATGGGGATGATTTCATGGAGAATGTGGAGCCAAGCCTGAAAAGTATCCTATGCCGAATGAAAGAGGCGGGCGACTTTGAAAAAATAACGATACTGAAACCATATTCATTCGTATTGGTAGATGAAGACAAGGAAACTGTTGCCGAATTGTTGTTGGTAGATGATGATACGATACTGGTGGATGATGAATTACTGAAAGGGCTGGACAAAGAGTTGGATGAGTTTCTAAAGAATTTGCTGGAGAAATAAATAATCATAACCATATAAGAATAATCGGAAGTAAACAGGCAATCCCTTTTACTTCCGATTATTTATTTAAAGTTATATGTAAGAGCTCTACAGGAGGCGGCTCATTCAACTGCTGACCGATACACGGTCTTTGCCGTCTCAATCACAGATGGTCCGTTCTTGCCGGATACATCGACAGTTTTACTTTTCTCCGCCCATGCTTTCTCCATGCCATAGAAGTGGATCGGTTCTGCCGTAGATTTATCGAGTTTACCGTCCAGTTCCTGCTGTTTCTGTTCAAAGAAGGTATTCCAACGTTGATAGTACAAGTCTTTCAAAAGACCACTCCATTCCCGATGGGAATAATCATGCAGACCTCCTTGATTGGCAGCTATACTGTCACCCCAAACGGTGATCAGTGCAGAAGCATTCCATTCATAAAGTTTCTTTTCTTCTTCTGTAGTTCCCAAGGAACGGGCAGCAGATAACCATGAAGATACAGAGAACTCTTTTCGGGTGGACAGTAAACTGTCTTGAGATAATATCAATCCTAAAAATTGTTGTGTCTGCTTTCTGAAGCTATCCTTGTCTTTCCGGTCATAACTTTGGGAGATTTCTTCAAGCAATACATTCGCCTTATCTGCCAGACTCTGACGTACGATGTCCACCAGATCATATTCAAAGTTATTATTTCCTTTATACCGATCTGCGACAGAAAGTAGTAGCTGAGCTGCTTTCGCTGTTGAGTCAGGTGAATAGAATAACTTGGCATATCCCCAGGTTGATGTTCTGTCCAAATGAAATCCCGGACGGGCACATAACAGAGATTCGACTGTACCTTCTCCCTGATAATTCTTCGGAGCATTATAAACAGTATGCTCCAACGCACGCCACGCTTCTGTTACTTCCGGCGACAAATCATCTCCATAACGCGCCTTCAGATATCCTTGCAACCATATGTCCGGTGAGAATCGTTCTTCCCGCCAGGGAAGCTCATACAGCAATTCAAACATCATCGGATTGTTCTCTATTCCTTCCGGGGTAGCTCCTACCCCCCGCAATGTTTTCCCGTTGATATGTGCACAGGCGTTATAATATCCATTCACCAACTGCTCCATCCGTCCGTGCAGACCGACATTACCGCCAAAGTTAAGCAGCATACAATAAAGCCAGTCATGTTTTCCAAAGCCTTTCTCCCGATACCACATCGACTCCGGATCACCCCATTGCGGTAGCTTTTCACTATACAAATCCAGTACCAGCAAATCACCGGAATCGAGCGTGTTGACCATCGCTTCCCGCGGATTCGCCTGCCATGCCTGCATCACCCACACAGCCTCCGGATTCGCTTTCTTCATAGCACCCATAATAGAAGTTCCCGCCTTTGCCAAGTCTACTCCTTCCGTATTTCCTCCTTCATGAAAGGGGTCCATACTGTAATACTTTGCTTTTCCGTACAGTTTCTCCAACTCCTCATAATACATGGCAGCAAATGAATCGAAATGTTCATCTTCCGTAGAAAGAAAAGCCGGACGAGGGAAACCGCACCATTTACCGGGATCGGCAATCTGATATCCCAGTTTCTCTCCGATATTACGGGGGACCATTCCTGCATATCCGGGGAATACCGGTTCAATGCCCAGCTCCCTCATTCGGGCAATGATCTTCTTTTGCAGTGCTTCCTGTTGCCGATACCAACTGTCGGGATTCGGGCCGCCCCATCCTTCCAGATTATTCATCTGCCACCATGCCATAAAGGCAGGACCGGAAATAAACTCATTGACCTCCTCCGTCGTATATCCGATACGCTTCAGCAAATTATACCAGACAACCTCCATCCCTGTTATACTCAAAGGCATATTGATGCCGTGCATCGCCATCCAGTCTATTTCTTTCTCCCAGCGTTCCCAGTCCCAGAAAGCCATGGAGTAGGAATAGGTACAGTAATTCAGGTAATATCGATTCTTCATAGCCGTTGTCTGTCGGATTTTCTTTTGAGGCAGAGGCAGTACTTCCGGCAATTTCTGCGAGGGATTATTCCACGAAAGATGAATACCTGCCACATATTTCAGGTACCAATTCAAGCCTGTAGCCAGTGAGAGATCAGAGTTCCCGGTTATCAGTACTTTGTCATCCTTGGAGTCTATCTCAAAGTAGTCCTTTGCCGGATCGGCTTCATCAATAACCAACCGGAAAAGGATTTGATCTTTCGACGTATTCTCCGTCACACGTGCTGCCAATGAATCGATTGGAGCAGACGTAGATCGGCAACTTGTATACATAACAACAGAACCAAATAATAAAAGTAATAGAAGACGCATGTTCATAGTCATTATTTTTTTAAGGGTCATCAAATGTGTTTGAGCATTTGAACCCCTAAATATATTTCAAATTTCCGATTACTGAAAATAAAATATAGTTCTTTTATACTGATACACATAAAATAACCTCCAATATATGAAAAGTCGGAAAGATATAGCATTGGCTCTAATAAAGAAAGAAGATGTGGCAAACAGTTATTTGCACATCTTCTTTCAATTTGTGTTTCAGTTAATTATTACTCCCATCCCGGATTATTGGGGGCCAGTTCTGGGTTTAATGCGATTTCATTAGTAGGCACCTGATACAGATAATACTTATCTAACCAACCTTTACCTGCTACCAAAGGATCATTATACATATAGATAAAACCTTCTTTCTTTCCTGTTGTATCGGCGTATCCTTTTTCAAGATCAACAAACTGTCCGGAATCGCCAATCTGCTCTTTAGTAGCCCATTGACCATACTGTATCTTATTGATAAACCAAGGTGCTTTTTTCCAACGGCGCACATCGTAGAATCCAAATCCTTCGCCCATCAATTCTACTATGCGCTCGCGACGAATCTCCCACAATACAGGGTCTACGGTCTGGTCGCGCTTCGGATCAAATCCGGCATTTATCTCGGCCACTTTCATATGGGCAACTCCCACCCGATCGCGTAACTTATTGATAGTAAGATCAGCAACAGTCTGATTGAAGCCTTCGGCACCTGTACCACCTTTTTCAAATTTAGCCTCGGCATAATTCAACATCACTTCATCAATCTTGAACAAAGGTACATCTGAGGTCCCTTCATTCTCTTTCGAATTGTCCCATACATTATAGTATCTGTACACATAGTTACCGCTACGGGCTACGAGGAAACCTTGTCCGCCATTGTTGGTGAAGAAGTGAGGCATTCCTTTCAATATAGCAGCAGACCAGTTCATCAATGGGAACACTTTATGTTTACCGGCTTCCCCATTTCCGCCCCCGAAACCTGTGTAACGGGTAATGCCCATGATATCCATAAACTCACGGTCCTTGGGATCAGAAGTATACTCCCAACTGGTATTATCGGCACTTGGGATCACCTTATAAGGGGGAGCTACAGTCTCCAGCAGACGAAGGTCACGATTGCGGAAAGTAGCATTCATACTATTATCCCCGTCCTGCGACCATTCATATTCCGAGCTGTTATGAATCGTTTTACCATCTTTACAAAGATACATGTCGATGATGTGTTGCGGCATTTCCACATTATGGGTGGATGTCCGTTCAACATGCGTCAGTACATAATTTGTCAGTTCTTTTTCTACATATTCCTTATACAGAATGATGCCTTTCATTCCTTTCAGGTCAGATGTCAGCATCTCTCCCCAATCACTGTTCAGTTCGGGATAAGAATCCATCAGTTTCTTGGAATAAGTGATACAAGCATCAAAGTACTTATCTTCGTCCCCCAAAGCATGATATTTACGCCATGTACCTTCAAAAAGGCAGAAACGGGAAAGAAGAGCACGGACAACATGCACATTGATCGTATTTTCACCGTCACCTTCTTCTTTTATATGCTCTTCAGCGTATATCAAATCGTTCAATACATGATCGGCAACTTCTTTGCGAGGTGTACGGGGACCATATGCTATTTCCTTATCCGAATCACCCAGTACACGATCTACCCAAGGCACATCACCAAAACGAGCTATCAGTTCCGAATAATAATAGGCACGGAAAAAATATCCCACCGAACGCCAATGCGCCTTGTCCGCATCCGTCATCCCTGAGTTATCGATATTTGCCAACATGACATTGACCCGATAGACGAAACTGAATGCCCATCCATTGCCCGATGACGAACTGGATACATTCTGAAAAGCATACGGATTACCGTCACCCTGACGACGCATCAGATAACCTGCATAAATATCGCTTGTATAGGATGTGGCACTGGCATAGGCTCCGTTTGTTCCGGGAATACGCAGGATATTAGTATTTATAAATACTCCATATAATCCCCAGGCATAGGTCTTGAAAGTATTATAATTACTGAACACTGTCTGCTCCGTCAACGAAGTATCCGGATAGCGTTCCATAAAACTATCGTTGCATGAAGTAAACCCGATAGCTGCTGCCGCAAGCATAGTATATATTATTTTTTTCATAACCAATTATAAATTAAAGAGTAACATTAAAACCAAAAGAAATCGTACGATAGAAAGGATATCCCCAAGACAGGCGTTCCGGGTCATAACCCTTCATCAGCTTAGTAAATGTGTGAAGGTTCTCACAACTTACGAACGCTTTCAAACTCGTTAATGTAATAGGTGCTAACCAGCTCTTCGGGAAATTATAACTCAAAGTCACATTCTTGACACGCAGATAAGAGCCATTCATCAGATACTTCGTTTGCGCACGTGTATTGTAACCGGAGTTGTTTCCTTGCCCGTAAATACGGAAATATTCCGCATTCGGATTGGCTGCCGTCCAGTCACCATTGGCAGAATCTACCGGTTTCCAATAATCCAGCTGGTCTTTAAAGAGTGAACCAAACTGTCCGGAATTAAACGGCCAGCGGCGTGCATCACTGATCCATACATCACGTTTACCTACTCCTTGCAGCAAAACACTCAGATCAAATCCTTTGTAATTGACTCCCAGATTTATACCATACTGCAAACGCAAAGAGTTATTACCGATTATCTTGCGGTCTCCCGGATTGTCAAAGGTTCCGTCTCCCGTATCAATACGATTCGTACTCGATTCATCATCACGCAAATTCTGGTACTTGATGTCGCCGGGACGCGGACTTACTCCATCCACTGTCACCACTCCTTCTTTCAATTTCCAGGTATTTGTATCTTCAAAGTCATCGGCTGTATAGTAACCATCCGTTACATAACCCCAGATAGAACCGATTTCATATCCTTCATAATAATTATTCGTGCCATCACTTTTCAGGATAATCTTGGATTCATTATGGTATTTGGTAACGACTGTTTTAGAGTCATAAAGATTGAAGCCTACATTATAGCCCCATGCACCGATTCTATCTCTCCAGGTCAATGACAATTCCCAGCCTTTCGTACGCAAGTCGGCGGTATTCTGCAAAGGTGCGGAAGCACCTACCACTGACGGCAACTCAGCTCCCGGAGCAAGCATATCTTTCGTATCACGGCGATACCAGTCGAAAGTACTTTGCAGACGTCCGTTCAAGGCAGTTATATCAAAACCAAAGTCCAATGTTTCTACCGTTTCCCAAGTAAAACTATCACTGACCAGTCCCGGAGCATTCAAAGTCAGCGGCTTCGCTCCATTCACCAGCCATGCCACATCCTTCTTTTCCACTTGCGACATGGTCGGAACAAATTTATAAGGGTCAATGCCTTGATTACCTATTTGTCCCCAGGTTCCGCGAAGTTTCAGATCGCTTAGCCAGTCACCTGCAACCGGTTTCATAAAGTTCTCGCGGGCAATGTTCCAACCCACAGATACAGAAGGGAAGAAACCGAAACGATTTTTCTTCGGGAATTTAGACGAGCCGTCATAACGACCATTGGTCTCAAACAAATATTTGCCTTTATAATCATAATTAACACGATAGAAAGCACCACGCACGGTATACACGCGATGATCATCTGTAATAACCTTATTCTCACCGGTAGCCGTACTATGTGACGGATACTTCTCGTTAATCATATCATAAGAATAAGTATACAATTTCTTCCAGTCACTGGATTCCTGGTTGAAGCCGCCCATTAATGACAAGTTATGCGTGTCATTCCATGAATATCTATAATTAGCATACAGGTTGATGGCATTATAATCAGTACTTTGGTGAGTCGTCTCCAGAGAAGAAGTAGTGGCAGTCTGTATTTTTGCCAGCTCAACCGTTGTATAATCAATGGAAGCCTTATTCACATTCTGATTACTCCATGTCTTGTCAAATGTATATTCGAATGCCACTTCAAGCCCTTTCAATGGTTTCAATACCGTTTTTGACAGGATACGGGCATTGTCTCTGATTGTATTGTTATCCGTTGCCATTCTCAAAACGTTGGAAGGCGTATTCGTCATCAGGCTGGTGCCGTCAGGCAAAGTCAGGGAACCTTCGGGATATACAACCGGCAAACGCATATCATACAATCCGGTCTTATCCGAAGTTACAGGCATATTCTTGTCACTCTGAGCATAGCGTATATCTACAGACTGAGTCAGCCACGAGGTGATTTCGGCAGAAATATAGGCACTACCCGACAAACGTTTGTAGCGGTCTTTATCGGTGATCAAAATACCTTGCTCGCTATTATAGCCAAGGGACAGACGATAAGCCAGCTTATCAGTACCACCGCTCAATGACACATTATGTGCTTGCAGAAAACCGTAATCATCAAGCATATTGGCATACAGGTCTTTCTCATTCAGGTAATAATTCAATCCTGTTTCCGGGTCTACATATACTCCGTCTCCGGTAGTCTGGAATTTACCCGGATTCTTACGATATTCGGTCAGGTAGTTCATCCAAGTTTTGATATCTTGCCCGGTGTAGTATTTACCGGCATTGAACTCGCCGTCCAGGTAAGCCTGCATCCACTCCAGCCCGTCAGCCTGTTCCGGACGATTGATAGAACTCTGAAAACCAAAATTATTATTATAATTGACATGAAACCCGTCGCCTTTCTTCGCCTTCTTTGTAGTCACAAGTATTACACCGAAAGCGGCACGCGCACCATAGATAGCGGCCGAGGCGGCATCTTTCAACACAGAAACACTTTCGATATCTTCGGGATTCAACATATCGATATCCCCCGGAACATTATCTATCAACACCAACGGACCACCGCCATTGATGGAAGTCGTACCACGAATATTGAATGATTTGCTCTGTCCCGGACCGGCAGCATCATTATTAGGAGTAATCTGAAGTCCCGGCATCGCACCCTGCAAAGCACTCATGGCATTGACAACAGGACGGCTCCCCAGTACATCATCCATCTTTACTTGAGATACCGCGCCGGTCAGGTTCGCTTTCTTCTGTACGCCAAAACCAACTACTACCACTTCGTCCAGACTCTGTGTGTCTTCTTTCAAGACTACCGACAGCGTCTTTCCCGGAGTTACTTTCAGGGACTGTCCTTGATAACCAATATAAGAGATTTCAAGAATGGCGTCTTTTGAACCAACATTCAAGATAAAATTACCGTCCATATCAGTGATCGTGCCATTGGTAGAGCCTTTTTCTATCACACTAGCACCGATTACCGGTTCACCTGCCGCATCCACTACTCGTCCGCTTACTTTTACCTTTTCCTGATGCGCCTGTTCGACAGATGCCAACTCCGTGGACAGAATGATCTTTTTATCTATTACCTTATATTCTACACTCGTATTTTTAAATACTTCGTCAAGAACTTTAAAGATATCATTACGGTTAGCGGAGATTGTCACCAACCGTTTCAAATTTATATGAGCATTGTTGTAGAAGAAACTAAATTCTGTTTGCTTCTCTATCGCTCTTAATACATCCTCAACTGTCTGATTACGTACATTCATCGTAACCTTTGCAGATTGAGCATAACTATCTGTCGCATTAGTTAATCCGACAAAACAAAATAAGAATAAAATAACCAGTCTCATAGTACGTGGGATTTTTTTCGAGGTTAGCCAAAAAGACTTTACCACCCTTAAAACTTGGATGCTAAAATTGTTTTGCATAATTTTGTATTGATTTAAGTTGAAAATGAGTTAACTATGCTTGTCTGCCAACAAGCATTTTCAATTGATTCATTTTAGTATGGGGAGATCTGCCAAAATCTTCCCATACTTTTTTCTAGGTAAGTTTTGCTTTCATACTATTAAATTGTTAAAGGTTAATCAATAAATTTCTATTATCTCTTTTTTTCTGTCACTTCCATCCTTATCATCATTGATATGTTGCCAACGTATTTTGGAGGATACTTTAAAATATTCCAGGATCTTCTCCAAACGTTGATTTGTAAAGGTTCCCGTAAACGAACTATTCTTCAGTTTTTCGTTCTTAATAACAAATTTCACACTATATCTTTTTTCCAACATCCATAAAGCTTCTTCCAAAGGTGTATTATCAAGAACAACTTCTCCATCTTTCCAAGCCAACTCTGATTTTCCCGAAGTTTTATAAAGGCGGACTTTATCAGTCTCCGAATCATACACCAACTTCTCTCTTGGAGATAAGAACACGTGTTTCACCCCAGCATCTTTCTCGAACATAAAATCTACTTTTCCTTCAATCAAAGTTGTAATAACCTCTGTATTCTGTTCATATGCTTCCACATTGAAACATGTACCCAATACTTCTATCTGTGATTGATGTGTAGTAGAAAGGATAAATTTCTTTTCCGGATCTTTGGCCACTTCAAAGTATGCTTCACCACTCAACGTCACTTTACGGAAATCTCCATTAAAGCGAGAAGGATAAGACAAAGAAGATTCCGAATTTAAATAAACAATTGTACCATCGGGTAATGTCAACGAAGTTGTCATTCCAGGACTGGTCTTAACTTCCATCATCTCCGCTACCTCACCGGTATCCCCTTTCCAGTTCTGCCATATAAATAAGGTAAGAAGCGGAATAAACAGAATTGCAGCAGCACGTTGTGTCCACTCCCACCACACTGTCCTTCTCACTTCACGGTCCGACATTTTTCCCTTTACTTTCAGTAAAGCTTTCTCCGTATCAACTTTCTTCATTACCTGAACCGTGTCCACAGCCAAATAAAGGGCAAAAGTCTGAGTAGCAACTCGTTTATTCTCCTCCGACTCATCTATCCACGCTTCCACTTCCAGACGTTCCTCCTCGCTCAGCCTCCCCTCACAATAACGAGGAAGCAATTCTTCTATTCTATTATTATCTAATTCTTTCATCCTTTATTCTACCTTTTATTATATGACAAGACCAAACCATGACATTCCTAAACGAAAACCTTATTTTTTTCAGAAAATCTTTATTTTATTATAAAAAAGCTATATTTGCAGTAAATTAGAATTTAATAAATGAAGGAAGTACACATAAAGAGGAATGACCCTCAATTATCTGAAATACAGCGTGGAGGCCTAAAAGCCTTTGAAACGCTATTCAGGCAATACTATGCAGTGCTATGTGCCTATGGTCATAAATATGTTGACTTCCACGATGCAGAAGAAATTGTGCAAGACTCCCTTCTATGGATATGGGAAAACCGGGAAAACCTAATTATTGAATCATCATTAAGTTCTTATCTCTTTAAAATGGTACATCACAAGGCTTTAAATAAGCTTGCACACATTGATGCCATCAAACGTGCTGATACGCGTTTCTATGAAGAAATGCAAGAGATGATACAGGATATGGACTTCTATCAAATTAAAGAGCTAACCAAACGTATTGAAGAGGCGGTTACTGCATTACCGGAAAATTACCGGCAAGCATTTGTTATGCATCGTTTCCGGGATATGAGCTACAAAGAAATTGCAGAAACATTGGAAGTGTCTCCAAAGACTGTAGATTATCGTATTCAGCAAGCACTCAAACAATTACGCATCGATTTAAAAGACTATCTGCCATTGCTGCTTCCTTTACTATTTCCTTAATATAAGTGACTTCTTCCAATAAATTGGATTCGTACCTATTAAACCTATACCATCCTTTAACTAAATAGAGAAAAACGGTCTCTTTTTAGGTAAAGTTCTTTTTTGCTCTATCAATTAAAGCTATAAAACAGAAAGTAGTAAATCTGTATTTATCTATAGTACAAGCTGATACAGATCATAAATTCTCAACCATTCTCATCATGATGAGAATTTTTTCTCACCACAGCGAGAACTTTTTCTCATCGCAGTGAGAATCTTTTCTCATTGGATTGAGAATATTGTCTCATCGTAATAAGCTGACCAAAATCTTGGAAGTCTGCAATACATAAAACAAACAATCATAAAGGATAAGAAGACAGATACAATCCTATTCTTGCCGATAAGGCAGCGTAAACCAGAAAGTAGAACCTTTGTTTTCCTCTGATTCAACTCCAATCGTCCCTCCTAAGCGATCGATAATCATCTGACAAATGGAAAGTCCCAAACCTGTTCCCTGAACAAAAGGATTGTATTTCACAAACCTTTCGAATACATGCTTGCATTGCTCTTCCGACATGCCGCAGCCTGTATCCGAGACATAAAAGCAAATTGTATCGGCATCCTTCAGACGATATCCCATTCTGATAGAACCTGTCTGAGTAAATTTAATAGCATTGATGACAAAATTGGAAATCAGTTGTATCAAACGATTCTTATCTGTATAAAGGGTACATTCCGGCAGACGTTCGATAAAAGTAAGAGTGACAGTTTCTTTTTTCAAGCGAAGCCTCATACTCTGTTCAATTTCTTCCATTGTCTGATTGACATCTATCAATGAAGGGCAGAAGTCAAAAGTGCCGGCTTCGATTTTGGACATGTCCAGAATATCATTGATCAGTTGAAGAAGCAAGTCGGTATTTGTTTCGATGATGTCTGCATATTCGCGCATCTCCTTACGATCTTCTATATCCGGCAACATATTCGAGAAGCCGACAATCGCATTCAACGGAGTGCGGATTTCATGACTCATATTAGCCAGAAAGGCGGATTTCAACTGATTCGCCTGCTCCGCCTTTTCCATTGCCTCACTCAGACGAGTGTATGCCTTGCGAAGAATACGTATATAATAGGTGATCGCTGCTATCAAAATAAGAAGGAAAATGGAACAGGAAAGGATTTCAACGCAGTATTGATGAAATATACTTTTAGGTTCGTTGACATAAACAGCTCGTTCGGGATAAAGGTGATAGGGAATATTGTAGGATTCCAGCACCGGATAGCAGAGGTAGGCACTCGCCTTTCCTCCTATACTTTCGGGAATGTCCTCCGCCTGTTCTCCATGCAGCACACGGCCAATAATTTCAAGCAAGGAATCGCCGAATGATTCTGCAGAAACGTAATAGCCTCCTGCAAAAGTATTATTGGACAAGTCTTCGGAAGAAAGCAGGAACAAGGGAGAGGACGTAAAATTGGTGATAATCTCCTGAATATGATCAAAAAGATAATTATTATCTTCTTTATTATGCGACTCAAACCATGAATAATAAATAATTCCGGTGTTTGCTTTATAGCTGCGCAAGGTGTCCAGAAGCATTTCTGTTGACAAGTGAGTGGTAGAAAGCAATTCTAAAGGCAGGTTTGGGAAATGCTTTTCAACAGCTTCTTTCACGTCTCCGCGGGTTTCTTCACTGATGTAGCGGTCGTCCGAGATAAATGCCAGGCGATCCATATCAGGTATCAGGCTATAGATCAGTTCAACGGTTTCCTTCACATAGTAATGCTGTTTCAGGGTAGTCAGGTTGTAGCCTTTTCTCCACTCTTGGGCGGGGACGCTGTTGGTCTCATTCAACGGGGCATGAGAGAGCAGAATATCCAAGGTAGCAGGCAGGCGGTCACGGGAGTTCGTTATGATCACCGGAACATCTTTCCACAGGTCGTCAAATAAAGGACGGCAGACAATCCAGCCCGGATCGCCAATTATCACAATAGCGGCAGGAGGAAGCGGATATTTCTGACGCAGATGCTCGATGACCGCATTTACCTCCATCGTATCCTGCAAGGCCGGGACAGACAATGATTCCGCTCTAGCGGTTATTCCCTGTTCCTGAAGAACATCGTGCACATACCAATAGAAGTTTTTGGCCCAGGGAAGGTTGAAGTTAATAGAATTCAAAACTAATATTTCTTTATCTGATTTCCCATTATCTGCCAACATAGGGGAAAGGAGTCCTTCGAAAAGAAGAAAGAACGCACCTGTTAAGCATATTCGCAGTAATTGTTTCATTTTGCTGTGTGATTAAAAGTGGAAGCAAAGATAGTATTATTTTTATCTTTTAAAAAGAAAGGCATCCCAAATCTATCGGGATGCCTCTCCATTACATATTTTTATGTATCAGTTCATTATGCCTTTTTTAAAGCTGCGATGCTTTCTTTCAAAGAACTGATGATACTTTCCGCATCGGCCTGCTTCTTACGTTCCATTTCGAGAACGGCTGCAGGGGCATTATTGACAAATTTCTCATTGCTGAGTTTCTTCAATACACCTTGCAGGAATCCTTCCTTATGTTTCAGTTCAGCTTCCATACGGGCGATTTCGGCTTCTACATCAATCATGTTGCCCAATGGCACAGCGTATTCGGTAGTTCCTACCATGAAGGAAGAAGCACCTTCCACCTTGCTCTCTACCACTGTGATAGAAGAAAGGTTACACATCTTCTGGATCACCGCATTGAACTCTGCAACCGGATTTTCACCCAGCACCTGCAAATCAAGCGGTTCTTTCTGAGCTATGTTCTTTTGCAGACGGATGCTGCGGATATTACTGATAACTCCCTTGACAACTTCAAACTGTGCAACGAATGCGGTGTCTACATAAGTATCCATGCTCAATGCACTTACCATCAGACTTTCTCCTTCTTCCGCATTACGTTCGTACATCTGTTGCCACAATTCTTCTGTGATGAACGGCATAAACGGATGAAGCAGATGCAACAGGTTATCGAGGAAGCAGAGAGTAGCGTCATAAGTGGTACGGTCAATTCCCTGTCCGTAAGCCGGTTTAATCATTTCCAGATACCAGGAAGAGAATTCATCCCAGAATAATTTATAAACAGCCATCAATGCTTCGCTCAGACGGTATTTGCTGAACAAGTCCGCTACTTCGGCAGCTACCTCGTT
>ERZ779942.1022-NODE-1022-length-15959-cov-3.77565_pt1 | contig 15959 bp, 7 predicted proteins | sample MGYA00511941_ERZ779942 | MGnify/ENA primary metagenome ERZ779942 (study PRJEB29588, sample SAMEA2148265) | human gut metagenome | biome: human gut; feature: human-associated habitat; material: faeces | place: Denmark | collected 2008/2010 ... | reverse complement strand
ACAAAGGTAATTCTTTTAAATGAAGAACGTACCACTATTTAAAAAAAATAAATAGATGTGTCAGCGAAGCTAATGAAGAATTAAGCATGAAGAAACTATTAAAGAAGACGCTGAAACTGATATTACCGATTGTTTTGGGCGGCTTTATTCTATTTTGGGTATATCACAACTTTGATTTTACAAAGGTGGGTGAGGTGTTGCTGCACGGTACGAACTGGTGGTGGATGTTCTTTTCGTTATTATTCGGGGTGCTCGCACAGGTGTTTCGCGGCTGGCGGTGGAAGCAGATGTTGGAGCCGTTGGAAGCTTTCCCGAAAAGGAGTGATTGTGTGAATGCTATTTTCATATCGTATGCCGCGAGTCTGATAGTTCCCAGGGTCGGGGAAGTGAGCCGTTGCGGCGTGCTGGCCAAATATGATAATGTTTCTTTTGCCAAGTCGCTCGGAACGGTTGTTACAGAACGGCTGGTCGATACATTGACAATTCTTCTGATAACAGGCGTCACGGTGTTGCTTCAGTTGCCGATATTTGTTACTTTTCTTCAGCAGACTGGAACCAAGATACCTTCGCTCCTGCATCTGCTGACTTCCGTGTGGTTTTATATCGTCCTGTTCTGTTTTATCGGAGTGGGAATGCTTCTTTATTATTTACGGAAGACGTTGTTCTTTTATGAAAGAGTGAAAGGTTTTGTGCTCAATATTTGGGAAGGTGTGATGTCATTGAAAGGAGTGCGCAATATACCTCTCTTTAGTTTTTATACATTGGCTATTTGGGGATGTTATTTTTTTCACTTCTATTTTACGTTCTATTGCTTCGCTTTTACTGCTCATCTGAGCATCCTGGCGGCGCTGGTTATGTTTGTAGGCGGTACTTTTGCAGTGATTGTGCCTACGCCGAACGGAGCGGGTCCATGGCATTTTGCGGTCATTTCGATGATGATGCTTTATGGAGTAAATGAAACAGATGCCGGAATATTTGCTCTGATTGTGCACGGGATTCAAACCTTTTTAGTAGTTTTGTTGGGCGTATATGGTTTGGCGGCTTTGTCGTTGACCAATAAACAGCGAAAGTAATCACTATAAAAATAGATTTGTTATGAGTACTATTCTTTCTTTAGCTCCACAAAACGTATGGAAGCATTTTTATTCGTTGACACAGATTCCCCGTCCGTCGGGATACATGGAAAAAGTAACAGAATTTCTGATTAACTTCGGAAAAGGCTTGGGACTGGAATCTTTTGTAGACGAAGCAGGTAACGTAATTATCCGTAAACCGGCAACTCCGGGAATGGAAAACCGGAAAGGTGTGATTCTTCAGGCACACATGGACATGGTTCCGCAGAAGAATAACGATACGGTGCACGATTTTGAAAAAGATCCTATTGAAACTTATATAGATGGCGACTGGGTAAAGGCCAAAGGAACTACGCTGGGAGCAGATAACGGGCTTGGCGTGGCTGCTATCATGGCTGTGCTTGAAGCGAAAGATTTGAAACATGGTCCGCTGGAAGCACTGATTACCAAAGACGAAGAAACCGGTATGTACGGCGCGTTCGGTCTGAAGCCGGGGACAGTGAACGGAGAAATCCTTCTGAATCTCGATTCGGAAGATGAAGGCGAGTTGTATATCGGTTGTGCAGGCGGTATGGATGTCACTGCTACACTAGAATATAAGGAGGTAGCTCCCGAAGAAGGCGATATCGCTGTTAAGGTTACGTTGAAAGGCTTGCGTGGTGGGCATTCCGGATTGGAAATCAATGAAGGACGTGCCAATGCCAACAAATTGCTGGTTCGCTTTATCCGCGAGGCAGTTGCCAGTTACGAAGCACGCCTGGCAAGTTGGGAAGGCGGCAATATGCGTAATGCTATTCCACGGGAGGCACACGCGGTTGTTACCATTCCAGCTGAGAATGAAGAAGAATTGTTGGGCTTGGTGAAATATTGCGAAGACCTGTTCAATGAAGAATATTCGACGATTGAGACTCCGATCAGTTTCACGGCAGAACGTGTGGAAGTTCCGGCAGGTCAAGTGCCCGAAGAAATTCAGGACAATCTGATTGATGCTATTTTTGCTTGTCAGAATGGTGTGACCCGTATGATTCCGACCGTTCCCGATACGGTAGAGACTTCTTCCAACCTTGCTATTATAACAATTGCCGGTGGAAAAGCGGAAATTAAAATTTTGGCTCGTAGCTCCAGCGATAGTATGAAGAAATATCTCACTACCAGTCTTGAGTCTTGTTTCTCTATGGCAGGTATGAAGGTAGAGATGACAGGAGGTTATTCCGGTTGGCAGCCCGATGTGAATTCTCCGATTTTGCACGCGATGAAAGCGTCATATAAGCAGCAGTTTGGCGTGGAACCTGCGGTGAAGGTGATTCATGCAGGTTTGGAATGCGGTATTATCGGTGCCATTATTCCGGGATTGGATATGATTTCCTTCGGTCCTACCTTGCGCTCACCACATTCACCGGACGAAAGAGCATTGATTCCTACTGTACAGAAGTTCTATGACTTCCTCGTTGCAACTTTGGAACAGACTCCAATGAAATAAATGCTATTCTTTCCTATTATATAATAGGTCTCTTATAGAAAAAGGCACGGATGAAATGTCATCCGTGCCTTTTTGTCATATTTGCTGCCTTAAATATTACGATTTTACTTCATAACAAATAAATTAATTGATGCAAATCAATAAATATGCTATAAAACATAAAATTCTTCCTTTTTGGGGTACAATGTATAAACAAAGGCTGTATTTTTGTGTTGTATAACATGTAAATAAGAGGATAACAAAATGAAAAGGTTAGAAAGATTGTTTAGAAAGATCGGCGAAGCCGACGTACATGTTTGGGGATATTCAACAATTAATATTCGCCCGAACGAGGAAGCTTAATTTTTTAGTTTTCAAGTATTAGTAATTTAAAAGTTTAAAGATTATGAAGAAAATAAGTTCTTTAGTTAGAAAAATCCTCAGTGAAGTAGGTCGTAACGAAATGCTTGCATGGGGGTACAGAATTGAAAAATGAGAGAGAGAACATTAGCTAAGTTTGCAGTGGGGATACGTTATTGAAAGCGTTATCCCCACTTTTTTTGCTTCTTATAAGTCCCGGATATTGTATTCACTGTTTTTTTCGATAGAAGAAGGTTGTGTACGACAAAACAGTTACCGTCCGAGTTAGTTTCCTTTGCTTGAAACTAAAGTTTCATCAGTTAGAAACTATGGTTTCATCGGTAAGAAACTAATGGTTTCAAGTAACTGAAACTGAAGTTTCCAGCGTATGGAACCAGGGTTTCGAGCCGCGAAACCAACAGTGTTAAGGCGTAGTGTCAGTTTTATATCATAAACAATTTGTTAGGAGAGGATTAACGGCGATAACTCTGTTTTATGATCACAATCATTGTGGTTGTTATATCTGTTATGATTGTGCAAATCTATTATATTTATTCAAAAAAAGATGATTGTTTAAACTTTATTTCTTTACTTTGTTATTTATACAGTGAGACTTATAGCGAACTTAAACTAGAAAGATTATGAAAATAAGGCAGATTTGTATGGTGGTGCTGTTATGGTTGGGAGTGATTCCGGCAGTGCAGGCACAGAGTTTCGACAAATTATGGAAAGAAGTAGAACAGGCAGGAAAAAAGAGTTTGCCTAAAACAGTAATAAAATTGACTGACGAGATTTACCGGAAAGGAGAAAAAGAAAAGAATTCCGCCCAGATGCTGAAGGCATATATGTGGAGGATGAAATATCAGGAAATAGTGACTCCCGACAGTTTTTATGTCGGTCTGACCGGGCTGGAACAATGGGCGAAACAAACTAAACAGCCTATGGACCGTGCTATATTGCACTCATTGATAGCGGGAATCTATGCTGATTATGCAGCCAATAACCAATGGGAGCTCCGGAGAAGGACGGAAATCGTGGAGGAAGCTCCTTCCGCAGATCTACGCGAATGGACAGCAAATATATTCGTAGAGAAAGTGCGGACAAATGTGAAAGAGGCTCTGGCGGACTCTGTGCTGCTGCTCAAAACGTCCTCACGCGATTATATTCCTTTTGTGGAATTAGGGGAGACTAGTGAATATTATCACCATGATATGTATCATTTGTTGGCTTCCCGTGGCATAGAATCCTTGAACCGGATAGAAAGACTTAGTAGCGGAACATTACCGGGCGATATTTCTTCGGATCCGGTAAAACAGGATATTATATCTATCTATGGAAATATGATTTCCGCCTATCAGGCAGCCGGTCTGAACGAAGGATACGTGTTGGCACTGCTCAACTATTTGCAGTGGCGACGCATGGCGGATCAGGCGTTCCGTTCCTTCCAGGCTAAAAACGGGTTGATAGGACTGACGCAAGATCCTTATTTGGCTGCATTGAATGAACTGAAAAGCAAATTCAAATCGGAACCGATATGTGCTGAAGTTTATTTGGCGCAAGCTCAGTTTGCAATTGAAAAAGACCAGCCGGTAAGTGCCTTGAAACTGTGTGACGAGGCAATCGGACTTTATCCGTCTTACCATAGGATTAATGCTTTGAAGAATCTGAGGCAGGAGATTCTATCTCCTTATTTGAATGTCAATGTGATCAGCCAGGCTTTTCCCGGCGAAGAAATTAAACTGAGAGCTTCGCATAAGAATCTGGACGGTTTTACGGTACGCCTTTTTAATAAAGCGAAGAAGTTGGTGAAGGAACAGCATTATTCGGTTCTTCGTCCGGAAGATTATCGGACGCAGGACACGGTGTTCACTTTCAAGTCCCCGGAAGTGGGAGCTTACGTCATGCGTATTGTTCCTGATATTCGTGCCAAGCGGGATAGTGAAAGTGAGTTTAACGTGACCCGCTTCAAAGTGTTGACGTGCCGTTTGCCGGGGCAACAGTATGAAGTGGCGGCCTTGGACGCTCAAACCGGGCATCCTGTACCCAACGCAAAAATAATATTGTATAGTAATGACGAAAAAGTGTTGCAGGAGTTTACGACGGGAGAAGAAGGAAAAGTGGTGTTCCCCTGGAAATCCGAATACAGATATTTGAAAGCTTCGAAAGGCGTGGATACAGCCATGCCGAAACGAAGTATTTACGGCGGAAGCTACGGCTATTACGATGATGAGGATGAAGCGACGGAAAGTATGACGTTATTGACCGACCGTTCCTTGTACCGTCCCGGTCAGACAGTGTATGTGAAAGGTATTGCTTATATGCAGAAATCGGATACAGCCAATGTGCTTCCCGGTAAAGATTATACTGTAACTTTGTTGGACACAAATAATCAGGAAGTGGGGCGTAAGTCGGTACGTACCAATGAATTCGGTTCGTTTACCACCGATTTCGCATTACCTTCGGCCTGTCTGAACGGAATGTTTTCTTTGACGGCGGGAGAAAGTAGAACGAATATCCGTGTGGAGGATTATAAACGTCCGACATTCGATATTACGTTTGAAAAGCAAACGGAAAGTTACCGACTCGGAGATGAAGTGCAGGTAAAAGGCAAGATACAGTCTTATAGCGGTGTGATGCTTCAGGACCTTCCGGTGAAGTATACGGTGAAGCGTTCTGTTCGCAGTTTCTGGAGGATTTCGGAGGCTGTACAGATTGCTTCGGGTGAAGTGCCTGCCGACGGGAACGGAGAATTTACGATCCCGGTTCGCCTGGAAGAAAGTGCAGATTATAAGAATAATGATAAAATATATTATCGTTATTCTGTTGAAGCGACTGTTACCAATGCGGCAGGTGAAACACAGTCGTCTACGGAGATGATTTCGGCAGGACAGCGTTCATTGATTTTGCAGACGGAGTTGAAAGAAAAGATTTGCAAGGATAGGCCGTTCAACATTGTGTTTGAAGCACAGAATCTGAACGGACAGCCTGTGGAAGTGAAAGGTACATACTCTTTATATCCGGCGAAAGATAAGGACTACAAGCAACTGGGCGAGAAACCGGTTGCAACCGGAACGTTTACTTCTAATAAGGAAATGACCTTCAATTGGGGGAAATTTTCTTCCGGGCCGTATGTGCTGAAGGCAACGGTGAAAGATAACCAGGGAAAAGAAGTGACGGCGGAAGCAAATACGATTCTTTTCTCTTCTGACGACAAACGTCCGCCTGTTCAGTCCGCCGTGTGGTTCTATGCAGAGAATACGGAATTTGACACTGCTCATCCGGCGGTATTCTATTTCGGAACTTCGGAAAAGGATACCTATATAATGATGAATGTATTTTGCGGTGATAAACTGCTGGAAAGCAAGGCACTGAATCTGTCCGATACGATTGTTCGTTTTCAATATCCGTATCAGGAAAGTTACGGTAACGGTATCTTCGTGAACTTCTGTATGGTGAGGGACGGACAGGTTTATCAGGAACGGGTTCAGGCGAGAAAACGTTTGCCGGACAAGACATTGGTGATGAAGTGGGACGTATTCCGTGATAAATTGCGTCCCGGACAGAAAGAGGAATGGAAACTGACAATCAAGACACCGCAGGGACAGGCTGCTCATGCCGAAATGTTGGCGACGATGTATGATGCCTCACTTGATAAAATCTGGAACCGCCGGCAGGATTTCCGGGTTTACTACCAGCAACTGCTTCCTTATTCCGATTGGATGAACGGATATGTTGGAAATAACTCCTACAATTATTGGTGGGATCGTAAGTCTCTCAAAGTACCTGCAATGTTGTATGACAGATTCGCTATGCAGCCTGATATAAGAAATGCATATGCGATGTCAGAATCCATAGCTGATGGAGTAGTGGTCAGAGGATATGCAGTGCAAAAGAAAATGTCGGTGACAGGCAGCGTTGTAAGCCGGAGCAATGCGGTGAGATATCCATCGGCGCTAGTTTCCGAAGATGCTGCGGATACAATGTTTGAATCGGAGTTAGTGCCAATGGTAGCAGGAAAGGCCGATGCCGCTTCCGGAGAAGAAGCGCTTCCTGAAGCTCCTGCCGGCTTGCGTACAAATCTTGCCGAGACTGCTTTCTTCTATCCCCAACTCCGTACCAATGAGCAGGGAGAGGTTTCTTTCTCTTTCACTATGCCCGAAAGTCTGACACGTTGGAATTTCCGTGGATATGCTCACACCAAGGGAATGTTAATGGGAACGCTGGACGGAGAAGCTATTACCAGTAAAGAATTTATGCTGACCCCGAATCTGCCACGTTTCGTGCGTGTGGGCGATAAGACCTCTATTGCTGCCTCTGTCTCTAACATGACTGGCAAGCCGCAAGCAGGAACAGTAAGCATGATTCTTTTCGATCCGGTGACGGAGAAGGTTGTCGACACACAGAAACAGAAGTTCTCCGTTGAGGCAGGCAAGACAATTGGCGTGAACTTCATGTTTACCGTCAGTGATAAATACGAGGTACTGGGTTGTCGGATGATAGCCGATAGCGGCACATTTAGCGACGGAGAGCAACAATTGGTTCCGGTACTCAGCAACAAGGAACATTTGGTAGAGACACTGCCCATGCCTATACGTGGAGAAGAAACTCGCACCTTCTCGCTCGACAGTTTGTTCAACCGGCATAGTAAAACGGCAACAGACCGTAAACTGACGATTGAATTTACCGGAAATCCTGCTTGGTATGCTATTCAGGCATTGCCTTCTTTGAGCCTTCCGGTCAATAATAACGCTATTTCATGGGCTACCGCCTACTATGCGAATACATTGGCTTCGTATATAATGAACAGTCAGCCACGCATCAAGGCTGTGTTTGATAGCTGGAGACTTCAGGGCGGTACGAAGGAAACCTTCTTGAGCAACTTGCAAAAGAATCAGGAAGTGAAGAATATTCTGTTGTCCGAATCTCCGTGGGTACTCGAAGCACAGACTGAAGAACAGCAGAAAGAGCGTATCGCTACACTGTTCGACTTGAATAATATCCGTAACAATAATATCGCTGCACTGACCAGATTGCAGGAATTGCAAAATTCCAACGGTGCCTGGTCATGGTATAAAGGAATGAACGGCAGCGGTTATGTCACGGCCTATATTGCCGAATTGAATGCCCGCCTTGCTTTGCTGACCGGTGAGAAGTTGGACGGACCAGCACTTGCTTTACAGGAAAAGGCGTTGACTTATCTTCACCAATCAGCTTTGGAAGAATACAAAAATATTCTTAAAGCACAGAAAGAAGGAGTGAAGTTCACAGGAGTGTCGGGCTCTATCCTGCAATATCTGTATATTGTCGCTATTTCCGGCGGACAGGTTCCTGCTGCCAATAAAGCTGCGTATGCTTATTATCTTTCTAAAGTGAAAGAGTTGCTTCCGGCAGCTTCAATGAATACGAAGGCGATTGCTGCTATCGTGCTCGATAAAGCCGGACAAAAGAAAGAAGCGCAGGAATTTGTTGCTTCTCTGAAAGAACATCTGACAAAGACGGACGAACAGGGGATGTTCTTCGCTTTCAACGAGAATCCTTATGCGTGGGGAGGAATGAGGATGCAGGCTCATGTAGACGTTATGGAAGCTTTGGAATTGATCGGCGGAAACAGCGAAACGGTGGAAGAAATGAAACTCTGGCTGTTGAAACAGAAGCAGACGCAACAATGGGATTCCCCTGTAACTACGGCAGATGCGGTGTATGCACTGTTGATGAAAGGTACTAATTTGCTTGACAATCAGGGCGATGTACGGATTGTGATTGCCAATGAAGTACTGGAAACGGTGAGTCCGAGCAAGACTACGGTGCCGGGACTGGGATATATCAAACGTTCGTTTACACAGAAGAATGTCATGGATGCCCGCAAGATTGAAGTGGAAAAGAGAAATCCGGGGATTGCCTGGGGAGCTGTTTATGCAGAATATGAATCGCCGATCAAGGATGTGAAGCAACAGGGAGGTGAGTTAAATGTACAGAAACAATTATATGTGGAACGTACGGTGAATGATACCCCTCAGCTGCAACCGGTCACGGCAAAGACGGTGCTTCAGGTAGGTGATAAGGTTGTTTCCCGTTTGAGTATCCGTGTAGACCGTGCAATGGACTTTGTACAGTTGAAAGATCAGCGTGGCGCTTGTTTCGAGCCGATCGGCAGTGTCTCCGGTTATCGCTGGAATAACGGAATCGGCTATTATGTGGACATTAAAGATGCTTCTACCAATTTCTTCTTCGATCACTTGGGGAAGGGAGTTTATGTACTGGAATATAGTTACCGTGTCAGTCGTGCGGGAACTTACGAAACGGGGCTGGCAACCATGCAATGTGCCTATGCGCCGGAATATGCTTCTCATTCGGCTTCAATGACGGTAGAAGTGAAATAATTAACTTATTAACGGTGAACGGTAAACGTTCACCGTTAATAATCCTTTCAATACGTTTCATATCTCATCTAAAACTCCTACATTTGTACACCAAAATAAAATATATCACATGAAACGTAGTTTACTATCTATATTTTTTCTGCTTATTGTCACTTTGGCAGCTGTCGCCCAACCTCGTATTTCTTCTAATAAGGAGACGCACAACTTCGGACAAATAGAATGGAAACGTCCGGTGACAGTGGAGTATACCATTACCAATACCGGAAATCAGCCTTTGGTGCTGACCAACGTCACCACTTCTTGTGCCTGTGCCGTGGCCGACTGGACAAAAGAACCGATTGCTCCCGGAGCGAAAGGTATTGTAAAGGCTTCATTTGATGCCAAAGCATTGGGACGTTTCGAGAAGTCGGTCGGTATTTATAGCAATGCTACTCCGAATCTGGTTTATCTGAAGTTTACGGGTGAAGTGGTGCAGGAAATAAAGGATTATACGAAGACTCATCCTTTCGCTATCGGTAATATCCGTATCGACCGGGATGAATTTGCCTTCCCCGATGTATATCGCGGACAGCAACCAACTATGACGTTCAGCATTGCCAACCTTTCCGACCGTCCTTATGAACCGGTACTGATGCATCTTCCTCCTTACCTGAAAATGGAGGCGGAACCTAAAGTGTTGCTCAAAGGAAAGAAAGGAACTGTCAAACTGACGCTGGACGCCAGCCAACTGAATGATTACGGATTGACACAGACTTCCGTCTATCTCTCCCGTTTTGCCGGTGATAAGGTCAGTGAGGATAATGAAATTCCCGTTTCGGCTATTCTACTTCCCGATTTCTCGCGGATGACGGCGAAAGATTCGTTGGACGCACCGGCTATCCGTATCTCGGAAACAAATATAGACCTCAGTGTACCATTGATAAAGAAAAAGAAAGCCAGCTACAATATCTTGATTGCTAATGCCGGAAAGACTCCGTTAGTAATCAGTAAGTTGCAGGTGTTTAATTCTTCTGTGGGCGTTAGTCTGAAAAAGACCGTGCTGCCGCCGGACGGAATGACGAAACTGAAAGTGACGATTCGTAAACGTGACGTCGGTAATAAGAAGCATCATTTACGCATTCTTATGATTACAAACGACCCGTTGAATCCCAAAGTTGAAATCAATATCAAACGCTAAATTCTATGGCTATGGAACATCCTGAAAATAGTGGAGAATACAAAGGGCTTGCTGTCAACAAAGGCATCGAGCAGCCTTCGTCTGTAAATCCTTACCTGAAACGTAAGCCGAAAAAGCGTCAGCTTTCGGTGGCGGAGTTTGTTGAGGGGATTGTGAAAGGCGACATTACTATTTTGAGCCAGGCTGTGACATTAGTGGAAAGTGTGAAACCGGAACATCAGGTCGTAGCACAAGAGGTGATAGAGAAATGCCTGCCTCATTCCGGAAATTCTGTCCGTATAGGTATCAGCGGAGTTCCCGGCGCGGGAAAGAGTACTTCGATAGATGTATTCGGTTTGCACGTGCTTGAAAAAGGAGGAAAGCTGGCTGTGTTGGCTATCGACCCCAGTAGCGAACGTAGTAAAGGCAGTATCTTAGGAGATAAGACGCGTATGGAACAGCTTTCCGTACATCCGAAGTCATTTATCCGCCCTAGCCCCTCGGCAGGTTCGTTGGGAGGAGTGGCACGCAAAACGCGTGAGACGATTGTACTCTGCGAGGCTGCCGGATTCGATAAGATTTTTGTGGAAACCGTCGGGGTGGGACAGAGTGAAACGGCTGTTCATTCTATGGTAGATTTCTTCCTGCTGATTCAGTTGGCAGGTACAGGAGACGAGTTGCAAGGCATTAAGCGCGGTATTATGGAAATGGCCGACGGCATTGTTATCAACAAGGCCGACGGGGATAATCTGGAACGTGCAAAACTGGCTGCTACTCAATTTCGTAACGCTTTGCATCTTTTCCCTGCTCCCGAATCGGGATGGACTCCCCAAGTGTTGACCTATTCCGGTTTTTATAATATCGGAGTGAAGGAGATATGGGATATGATTTATGAATATATTGACTTTGTGAAGACCAACGGTTATTTTGAATATCGTCGTAACGAGCAAAGTAAATACTGGATGTATGAAACGATCAACGAACAACTTCGTGACAGTTTCTATCATAATCCGAAGATTGAAGCCATGCTTCTGGAAAAGGAACAGCAAGTGTTGCAAGGAAATCTGACATCATTTATAGCCGCAAAGAGCCTACTCGATACTTATTTCGCAGACCTGAAACGGGACGACTAGAAAAAGAACGTTAAAAAGCGGATGAAAAAATAGGGGTGGTATGCTTTCTGATTGTATTTACATTCAGAGAACCATGAATATTGGACACAGAATATTATTTATTGACTTAAAATACCTTATGAACAAAACCTTGTTAACAGGTCTTCTGTGCTGCACCCTCACAGTACAGAGTTTCGCAGACCAACCTTTGGAAGGGTTTACCTATGCTACCTTGAATGCTCCGACAGGAGCGGAGTGGGAATCTCCCGAAAACTTGGCACTCAATAAGGAGCAGCCGCATGCTTATTTCTTTCCGTTTCAAGACTTGGAAAGTGCTCGCAAAGTATTGCCCGAAAACAGTAAGTTCTGGCAGTCTCTCAATGGCGACTGGAAGTTTCATTGGGCACCCGACCCCGATTCCCGTCCGGCAGATTTCTATCAGACGAATTATGATGTGACTTCGTGGGACGTAATCCCTGTACCGTCGAGCTGGAATATCTATGGTATTCAGAAAGACGGAAGCTTGAAGTATGGAACTCCTATTTATGTCAATCAACCGGTTATCTTCCAACATAGCGTGAAGGTAGACGACTGGCGCGGAGGAGTGATGCGTACTCCGCCCGCTAACTGGACTACTTATAAGCACCGTAATGAGGTTGGTTCCTTCCGCCGCGATTTTGAGATTCCTCAGGATTGGGACGGCAGGGAAGTATTCATCAGTTTCGACGGTGTGGATTCTTTCTTCTATCTTTGGATTAACGGTAAGTATGTGGGGTTCTCCAAGAACTCGCGCAATACCGCTAATTTCAATATTACCCCTTATCTTCAGAAAGGCAAAAATATCGTAGCAGCCGAAGTATATCGTAGCTCGGATGGTTCATTTCTGGAGGCACAGGATATGTTCCGTCTGCCGGGTATCTTCCGTACGGTAGCTTTGTACTCGGTTCCCAAGGTTCATTTCCGTGACTTGGTGGCTATTCCCGATTTGGACGCTACTTATACGGATGGTTCTTTGACTATCAACGCTGATATCCGTAACTTGGATAAAAAGGCAGCCAAGGATTATAAAGTATATTATTCTTTGTATGCCAATAAACTGTATTCTGATGAAAATACGTTGGTAGACGGCGTTTCATCTCCGGTTATAGAGAAGATCGTTCCGAATGAGATTGGTAAGGTTCAAACTGTTTTTCAGGTGAAGGCTCCTAACAAGTGGTCGGCGGAGTTTCCTTATCGCTATACGCTTGTTGCTGAACTGAAAGATAAAAAGAACAGGACTATTGAAACGGTTTCTACTATCGTAGGTTTCAGGAAAGTGGAAATCAAAGATACACCTGCGTCAGAAGATGAGTTCGGGCTTGCCGGACGCTATTATTATGTGAACGGAAAGACCGTTAAACTGAAAGGGGTGAACCGTCATGAATCCAACCCTGCTGTGGGACATGCCATTACCCGTGAGATGATGGAAAAAGAAATTATGCTGATGAAGCGTGCTAACATCAATCATGTTCGTAACTCTCACTATCCGGATGATCCGTATTGGTACTTCCTGTGCAACAAATATGGTATCTATCTGGAAGATGAGGCTAACATCGAATCACACGAATATTATTATGGTGCCGCTTCGCTTTCTCATCCGGTGGAATGGAAAAATGCTCATGTGGCTCGTGTTATGGAAATGGTGCATGCCAATGTCAACAATCCTTCTATCGTGATTTGGTCGTTAGGTAATGAGGCCGGTCCGGGTAAGAATTTTGTGGCGGCTTATGATGCGTTGAAGAAGTTCGATACTTCCCGTCCCGTACAATATGAACGTAACAATGATATTGTTGATATGGGTTCGAATCAGTATCCGTCTATCGGTTGGGTACGTGGTGCTGTACAGGGGAAATATGATATTAAATATCCGTTCCATATCTCCGAGTATGCTCATTCAATGGGAAATGCTTGCGGTAATCTTATTGATTATTGGGAAGCTATGGAGTCTACCAACTTCTTCTGTGGCGGTGCTATATGGGATTGGGTAGACCAGTCCATGTATAATTACGATCCGAAAACGGGTACGCGTTATCTGGCTTATGGAGGTGACTTCGGCGATACTCCCAATGATGGGCAGTTTGTAATGAACGGAATCGTGTTCGGAGATCTGGAACCGAAACCTCAATATTATGAAGTGAGAAAAGTATATCAGAATATCGGAGTGAAAGCTGTCGATGTTGAGAAGGGTGTCTTTGAGATCTTCAATAAGTATTATTTCAAGAATCTGGCGGACGACTACTATTTGATGTGGTCCGTTTATGAGGACGGCAAGGCTATTCAGGCAACTCTGAAGAAAGACATCAATCTGGCTCCCCGCCAGCGGATGCAAATCTCTCTTCCCTATAATCGTGCTGCGTTTAAAAAAGATGCGGAGTACTTTGTGAAAGTGCAGTTTATATTGAAAGACAAGATGCCTTGGGCTGATAAAGACTTCGTAATGGCGGAAGAACAGGTACTGGTGAAGGAAGCTACGGATCGTCCGTTAATCAGTGAAGTGGCTGCTGCTACTGCGGGAAGTCTGAAGAGTCGTATGAACCCGAGTACAGAGAGAATCGAAATTAAAGGGGACGGCTTTGAAGCGGAATTCGATCAGCAGACCGGAAGTATTTATAGCTTGAAATACGGCGATAAAACAATTATTGCGGCCGGAAACGGACCGAAACTTGATGCACTTCGTGCCTTTACAAACAATGATAACTGGTTCTATGCTCCTTGGTTTGAATATGGGTTGCATAACCTGCAACATAAAATGATAGAGGTAACAGCTCGTGAGAAGGATGGTAAAATGGTATTGAGTTTTACCGTAGAATCGCAGGCGCCGAATGCTGCAAGCATTAAAGGGGGGACCAGTTCCGGTAAGAATAGTATTGTGGAACTGACAGACCGGAAATTTGGAGCCAATGACTTTAAGTTTATTACCAATCAGGTGTGGACGGTTTATCCGGACGGTTCTATCGAATTGCAGTCCAGTATTACTTCTACTCGTCCCAGCCTGACTTTGCCACGTCTTGGCTATGTGATGAAAGTTCCTCAGGAATATGCTAACTTTACTTATTATGGTCGTGGACCGATTGATAACTATGCCGACCGTAAGAGTGGCCAGTTCATAGAGCAACATACGAATACGGTAGCGGGTGAGTTTGTGAATTTCCCGAAGCCGCAGGATATGGGTAATCATGAAGATGTACGTTGGTGTGCATTGACGAATCAGGCAGGACAAGGGGCAGTCTTTATAGCTACCGATCGCCTGTCGGTGTCTGCACTTCAATATTCTGCTCTTGATTTGATCCTGGCTTCTCATCCATATCAATTGCCTAAAGCAGGTGATACTTATTTGCATCTGGATTGTGCAGTTACTGGTTTGGGTGGTAATAGCTGCGGTCAAGGTGGCCCTCTTGTTCAAGACAGGGTATTTGCCGGTCATCATAATATGGGCTTTATTATCCGTCCGGCTGTTGGTGCGAATTTGGCAGCTGTTGCTAATGTTGCTCCTGCCGGAGATATTCCTTTGTCTATCACACGTACTCCTGCCGGGATGGTAGAATTGACGTCGGCAAAGAAAGACGCTGTATTCTGCTATACGATTGACGGTAGTAAAAAGGTACAGGAATATACAGAACCTATTCCTTTGCGTAATGGAGGTACTGTGAAAGCATGGTATAAGGACAATAAGGATATTAGTGCCGTTATGAAGTTTGAAAAGATAGAAAGTATCCAGATGCAGGTGGTATATGCCAGCAGCCAGGAATCAGGCGATGGAGATGCAGCTAATCTGGTTGACGGTGATCCTAGTACGATATGGCATACAATGTATTCAGTAACGGTTGCCAAATATCCGCATTGGGTGGATCTTGATGCAGGTGAAGTAAAAGAAATCAAAGGCTTTACCTATCTGCCGCGTCAGAATGGAAATAATGGTAATATCAAGGATTACTCTATTCAAGTCAGCATGGATGGTAAAGAATGGGGTGATCCGGTCAAGAAAGGTACTTTTGCTAATAACTCAAAGGAAAAGAGGGTGATGTTCGACAAGCCGGTAAAGGCACGTTATATTCGCTTTACTGCTTTGAGTTCGCAGAACGGACAAGACTTTGCGTCCGGTGCAGAAGTGACTATCCTGGCTAACTAGAATAAAACTATTCAGGCACAGATTACACGGACTTCACAGTTTTAGTCAATCAAAGGACTGTGAAATTTGTGTAATCCGTGTCTGATAACTAATAATGATTGGTGGTTATTACAATTCCCTTCCCGCTTTCTCGAAATCAGCCTTCGACTTACTTTGCGTTACAATATATACACCGAGAAATACGAGCGCAATGGCAAGTCCTTTCTGCCAGCCGAAACTTCCGATTCCCATAATAATGGCAGCAATCGTAG
>ERZ779942.1014-NODE-1014-length-16099-cov-3.46329_pt1 | contig 16099 bp, 10 predicted proteins | sample MGYA00511941_ERZ779942 | MGnify/ENA primary metagenome ERZ779942 (study PRJEB29588, sample SAMEA2148265) | human gut metagenome | biome: human gut; feature: human-associated habitat; material: faeces | place: Denmark | collected 2008/2010 ... | reverse complement strand
GACGTGTGCTGAAATCATCAAATCAATGAGTATGAAAGTGAGTAAAGGTGTTGAATTGATTTTTGAGGAACCACTGCCGGAATGTTATCTCTACACTGACAAAAACAGATTCACTCAAGTTATCAGTAACTTTATAAATAACGCATTAAAGTTCACCCAGCAAGGCTGTATCACCCTGGGATATGAACAAGTATCCCATCAGAAAATAAAATTCTATGTGCGCGACACCGGAATGGGAATACCGGAAGAAAAGCAAAAGAGTATATTCGAACGTTTTGTGAAGCTCAATACCTTTGTTCAGGGTACAGGACTTGGACTTTCTATCTGCAAAAGCATTGTTTCCCAAATGGGAGGAGAAATTGGCGTGGATTCGACCGAAGGAATAGGTTCCTGCTTCTGGTTTACACATCCGTACCATGCTGCTGACTAGACTGACCATAAGTGAAGAGGGGATTCAATGAATAATAGTTAATACTTATAATAATGAATAACCTCCAACAAGGAAAAAAGAATTGTATCTTTGCATTCCATTATTATCATTATTATGCAAAAGTATATAGAAACACCCCGTCTGATTCTCCGCGACTGGAAAGAAGAAGACATCCCGTTTTTTGCCCGTATGAATGCCGATCCGAATGTGATGGAGTTTTTTCTTAGTTCATTGTCATCGGAAGAATCATTTGCCTTTTATCAGCGTATTCAAAATGAGTTCCAAACCTGTGGCTTCGGTTTGTATGCTGTAGAACGAAAAGAAGATCATGCTTTTATGGGCTATACCGGACTACATCAGATTGCATTTGATGTAGACTTTGCTCCGGGCATAGAAATAGGCTGGCGGTTAGCACACGAATATTGGGGACAGGGTTATGCTCCTGAAGCTGCAACAGCTTGTTTGGAATATACACGCAATAAAACGGATATAAAAGAACTCTTTTCTTTTACTTCCCTTCTCAACCAACGGTCAGAACGTGTAATGCAGAAAATAGGAATGGAACGAGTGAGGGAATTCGATCATCCGCTTGTCCCTGGTGAGCATCCGTTGTGCAGGCATGTGTTGTATCACATCAAATTTTAAAATGCTATTGACTTTCCTCTTTTAATTTCGTATATTTGCAATAACCAATTAGCAGACAACAGATATGATATATACAAAAATAAAGACATAAAGAGAATTTACAGAAACATAAATATGTGTCTGAAAGAATAGAAATGGGGTGGAATCTACATGGATTTCACCCCATTTTGTTTAATATATTCGTGCCTACTTAGTGAATTATCCCGAATATCGTTTATTATAAATGTAAGACCCGTTTATAATAAACTGTTTCATTATTTATTAAAAATGCAAATTGAGTTTATCAGCATCCTGTATAATAAAAAGAAAACAGTTTAAGAGTAAGAATAGTACGAATGCAATATTCACAAATATATCTATACATTTGAGATAATAAATGAGCTTTACACTAATATTCTTTTCTTCTTATTACTCATAACAACCCAAACTATAACTATCATTGTATTACTCCATATTATCCGTTTTAGGTCTTAAAAAGTAGATTTGTAGCCCTAATGCAAGTGCAACGACAATACTAAGCATAGCAAATCCTTCGCCCAGACTTCCACCGTCCGTCCATTTTCCCAATAATTGAGTTACTGCAGCTCCTGCAAAAACTCCTGTCATATTCATAATACCATATGCCGTCCCCCTATATTTAGCAGAAACGAACTGGCATAGAATAGGCATATTGTTGGCATCGAAAATACCAAAGCCGATGCCGAACAACAATCCTGCACCTATTACGCTAATGAAACCGTGTCCGAAACCTAACAATAACAGTGCGGGGATAGTCATCCCCAGTCCGATTGCCCCTGTGTAGACACGTCCGCGGATATTCTTCAGCACCCATCTATCCGACAAGAATCCTCCCAATATTACTCCGACAAATGAAGATAGAGCAATGGTAATCGTAGATATTGGTCCTGCCTGTGACATCGGAATATCCAGATTCTCCGCAAATAGCGTTGGCAACCAGTTCTTTGTAGCCCACCCCGGTAAACTTGGAGCCGCAAAATAAAATAATATCACCCAAAAAGAAATATTTGAAAATAACAGTAACAGCCCTTTTCCAATTGAATTCCCCTTGCTAATGCCATTAGCAACAACCTTTTCTATTTTCATTCGGACAGGATTCTCATGCAGGAAAAAGATAAGAACCACAGAATAAGCAATACCTACAATGCCAAACCAGTGAAAAGTGCTCTGCCAGGAAAATGCAGCGGCTGGCGACGCCCCCCGATTGCCTCCCCGACATACAGTCCGGTCATGTGAACTCCAATTGCCAATGAGCGTGATTTGTCCCGATGCCAATCCGCTATCAAGGACAGAGCGGAAGGAATATACAATGCTTCACTAATCCCCATCACTGCACGCAAACCATATAATTGCTCAAACGTCGTGGCATATCCCATCAGGAATGTTACAGCCGACCAAACAAACAAGCTTCCGACGATTAACCATTTACGACTAAGCCTGTCTGCAATAATTCCGGCAACCGGGCTCATAAAGCCGTAAATCCAAAGAAAGACTGCCATTAATGCACCGAAAGCTTCTGCCTTCGTCAGTTCTACAATATCTATTTTCATTGCTTCCTGCATTGTAGAAAGCATTTGTCTATCCATGTAGTTGAGCAACGCTACTACCCAAAGCAACGCAACCACTACCCATGGATAAATATTTTTATTTTTCATGGTAGTTGTATTTAAAAGATTTTTGAGACTGTTTACTTAGACTTTTACTTTAGCTATCAGTTTGCGTATCCAGCCTTTACCGATAGCCGGAGCATGGGGGTCCTCCGGATATACAATGACGAATTGTCCGGGCAAGAGATTGATGAAAGTAGTAGGAACGTCACCATATAGGGCACAATCACTCTTTTTATCATAAGCTTGCCTTTCCACTTTTAATTCTTCCAAGGCTTTCCAGCCAATGGTTTCTTTGCCTTCAAGCAATATGTGCACATCAATATAATCGTGATGCAGTTCTAATAAACGCTTTCCTTCAGGAATACATTCGGGATAGATATTATTGACAATCAGATTATCACCATCCAGTCTGATAGTTCCCAGTTCCTCGTGCAACAGATCGTGCGATTTCACATAATCGAAAAGCTGTTTGAACAACGGGTGAAGTTTCTCCACCCGTTGGCTATTTTGTAAATTGGATACAATCATCTTATTTCTTTTTTTATTTCAGACATTATTTCCTCACAAAGCATATATCCTTTTGTCATCATGCGAGGGATATGAAAAGGTCCTTTAAATAAATTTCCTTTTGCCGGCTGGGCGACTGTTCCATCCCGATGGAGATAGCCATACCACTCTCCGTATTCTTTGTCCGGGAAATGTGTATATGTCCACTCGCTGATTTGTTGATGCATCTTCAGGTATTTCTCTTCTTTCGTCATCAGATAGGCATACAGGGTAGCGATAATTGCTTCTGTTTGCGGCCACCAGAATTTCATATCCTGCGCATAGTCCTGCGAAGGAAGATTCCTGCAATCTTTGAAATTGATAATACCGCCGAATTCTTTATCCCAGCCCCACTCCCATGACCAGTCCAGAATCTTCAGCCCCAGTTCTTTTATGTTTTGATCCCTTCCCCGGAGCTTGGATTCTTCCAGCAAAAACCAAGCTGTTTCGATACAATGCCCCGGATTGATGGTACGCCCCATATTGGAGTCTATAAATTCTCCGTTCGGTCCTACGGTTTCCAATAATGCCTTGAACTCCGGATGTAGGAAATCTTTTTCCAGACAGCTAATGGACTCGTCAATCTGCCGTGTCAGACATTCGTCTTGAATAGCTTCCCTGATTCGGGAAGCTACGTTTATCAATATCATGGTGATGGAATGTCCTTTCATGGGGAGCGTATCTGTATATTTGGGAGCAAGCAGTCCGGGAGTTTGCAGGAAATATTGCATACGTTTGAACAGTTCGAGTGCCTTCACCGCATACGTCTTATCCCCCGACGCTATCGAATATTCGGACATCGCTATGGCTGCAAATGACTCGGAGAAAATATAACGGCGCTTACGTAAAGGGCGACCGTCCGCTGTCACTTCAAAATACATACGCCCATCCGAATCAAAGCAATACTTCTCTATAAAGTCTAGTGTGCTTTTTGCGGCTTGCAACCATGCCGGATTCTTTTCTATATGATTATAGGCATAGGAACAAGTAAATGCAAAACGCCCCTGAAACCAAACGGATTTTGTACTATCCATTAATGCACCGTCGCGATCTACACAAGTATATATACCACCATTCACTCTATCCAGTCCATACTTTATCCAAAAGGGCATGATATTATTCTGCATATCATCCTTATAGGTATTAGCCCATTGTTGTATATAGTCAGTAATATTCTTCATACGTCCTCCTGTTAGAATTTATTGCAACGTTCGAAGAAACGGATTTCTTCCAGTTCCGCTTTCATTTGTTTTTCTTCGTCAGCGGTCATGTTTTGGAAAGGAGTACGGTTGCCGCCCAAATCAAGTCCGATAAGCTTCATGATACGTTTGCCACCAACAATATTCCCACGGAAATGGCAGATTACGTTAATCACTTCCTGAGAGAAGTTTTGCAATTCACGGGCTTGCTCCAATTCACCGGCTTTCCAGGCATCAATGATACCTACCAGGTTTATACCGTTATAGTTGGTCGTTCCGCCGATTCCGCCTTGCGCCCCTCCCATTGCGAGACAAGGAAGAATGGTTTCATCCTGCCCGTGAAGCATATCGAACTTGCCGTCTTTATACAAACGACATTGATTGTATTCATACAGGCTTTCGAAGGTATATTTGATTCCCGTAAAATTGGGAATACGGTTTTCAACAGCTTTCAGGAAAGCAAGCATCGATAAGAATGCTCCATTGAATGCAGGAATGTGATAATAATAGAAGGGCAGCTTCGGTGCTCCGGCAGCGATTTCTTCGCAGTACTTTACCAATTCTTCTATTCGTCCTATTTTCGGGAAAGGAGGTGCCATTGCACCAATTCCCCAAGCTCCGATTTTCTGGGCATGTTCCGCCAGCATCCGGCTTGACTTTACGCAGCAACTCCCCACGTGTACAATAACCTTAAAACCATCCGGTGCAACTTCCATCCAACGTTCTGCCAACTTCATTCGTTCTTCATCAGTCAACATATACCCTTCTCCAGAAGAACCGTTGATGAAAACACCTTTCAAGCCATTTTTTACAAGTAGCTTTGCATAGGCTTCGATTGGTTCATAATTTACTTCTCCATTTTCATAAAACGGAGTAAAAGGAGCATTGATTAATCCTATAATCTTTTCCATAATACAGTTTCTTTTTTTAAGTTTAATATATTTAGTTATTTTTCAATTTATCCATGGGGGTATCTATACCCTCGTCTGATAGTCCCGGTCCTCCACCGCCGGTATATCCACCACTTTCGCCTGTTTGCCATGCCGAAATCCAAAATGCATAGATATCCGCCTGATTCAGATAAAACTTCAACCGGACTGTTTTCCCCACCAGTGATGTTACGCCTGGATGTTTTTCCCATGAAATCATCTGTTTCGTTTTATCCGATTTTTTCATTGATATGCAGTCTTTCTTTGTAAATCCTTCCATTGGCTGACCGTTATCATCCAACACTTCTACCGCTAAAGTTCCCTTCACATCTGCATTTACAAACAAATAGTTTCCATTTGCCGGAATCTGAGTTTTTATTTCTATATATCCTTCTTTTCTTCCTGCCCGCATCGAAACAAAACCATCACGACGAAGCATCGCAAGTCCTGTGGCAAAATTGGAATCATGTTTCGGCTTGCTGTTATAGCGTCCACTGACATAAAAATAAAGAGAGTCTCCGACTATCAGAGGACTACCCGCAGTAGACTGTACATTGCCTGCATTCCATGCATGAAAGTCCTCACTGACAGGAAGAAATGGTTTCTTGTTTTCCCGGTTCCAATGAAAACCGTCTTTGCTCCAACCTATCAGGACTTCATTCCTTTTTTGAATGTTCAGACTGTCACAAACATTGTTCTCCGGTCCCTGCCAAACGGTGAAGTAGCCTAATATACAGCCCTCATACGGCATTGCTTCATGATTGTATATCTGTGGACGCAGTTCGGGAAATTGAGGATGACGCGGGTCATCGGCATCGGCATTAAACCAATAACGGATAAACTTATCACTCTTGTTGTCATATATCCTATGTGCCAGGCTAACCAGCATTTCCGGATCTTCATGTTCCAAATAATTGCGTGAACGCCTATACACTCCATTTATGGTTTTCAATGACAGGATATATTTCTTGCGAAACGGGTCGTAATAAGCCGCACAACGGTCGTACAATTCTCCCGAAAGAGCTTTCGGCTCACTCCAATGGATTCCGTCAGAAGAATATTTGAGTTTCATGCTGACTGTGAAGCGATTATTAAATTCTACAACAAACATTTTATAACGCTTCGTCCGGTCTTTCTCAAATTTATCAAGCAACACGGAAACGCAATCATGCTCTAATGTATCTACGATATTGGTTCCCGGAACAACGTCCAGCTCCGGTTTTATCCAGACTTTCCCGTCGGACGACTCTGCATAGCAAGTGACGAGTCCTAATAACTTTCCGCCACCGGCAGAATACCACATCTTGAATTTATGTTCTTCTTCATCATACCATACGCCACCGCTGAATGGAGCGGCATAAGGGTCGCCATTTATATTCAATTCCCATTTTTTATCAGCTTTCAAAACAGGATTGCCAGAATAATAGATGGGCGAATGATGTATTCGTTGCAGATTTGTTTTCTCAATGAATGTTGTATCCACAAAAAGGATACGTCCTGTTTGCCCGCATACCGAAACATTGCACATTAATAATAAGAAAACTGCCAATAAAGAATATTTCTTCATAATCGTCGACATTTTAAACTACTTACTTTTGCAAACCTGTCCGTTGCGGATTCTGGCCTTTCATCGGCCATCCAGAGTTCGCATAGGAAGTAGCTCCAGATGAGATACATACCATATCAGATGCACCTGCAACAGCTTCAATGCCGACATATAAATATCCTCTTGAATCCATTACCGGACTGGAAGTACATTTAACGCCTAACTCTGCGGATGCAAGTAAACTACCGTCTTGTTTCACTATATAATAGACGGCTTTGTTCGAGATGATATGGATATATCCTCTGTTATCGATGATTGGTACGCAGTTGTTAACGTCCTCCGTTGTAGCATAATGCCATTTTAAAGAACCGTCCGAATTCAAAGCGAAAACACCTGCCGAAGCTTCACCGGCAACAGCATTTCCACCGTTGGCATAAAGCGTTCCATCCGTACCAATCACAACCCCACCGTTGACAATGGCTCCCGGAGTCTTGTACACCCATTTTTCCGTTCCGTCAGGATTCAGAGCTATGATAGCGCCACCTGATGTCAGTTCGGCTATGGTATAAATGGTTCCATCCGCTCCTATCGTATAAGAATTTCCTTTCAATGCTGTACCACCCAAATCTTTCTGATAGACAAACTTTTGAGTACCGGTAGCAAAATCATAACCGAAATATCCCGTATTCTTGGAAGAGCCGAAATAGACAGTTCCGTCTTTGGACAGAGACATACCGGACAACACTTCTACATCTAAAGCTATTTCTTTGACTATATCACCGGCAGGACTTAATACGATTATTTTCTTTCCTCTATGTCCGAAGTAAATATTACCGGATGCATCAATAGCCGGAGTGACAGCATACAAATTAGAATCGGCAGCTTTGTATGCCCATTTTCTGCTACCATTACTTCCTACAGCAAATAAAAACAAAGCACGGGGGTGTTCAGCAGTAGCTGGCTTCAAATCACGAACCACAATATACACATCTCCATTCGGTCCTACTGCCGGACTTGCATATACCATACTTGCCCCTCCGCCCGGATTCAGTTCATTCATATTGGCAGTTACGTCAAATGCCCATTTCTGTGTTCCGTTTTCTGTATCATAAGCATAAAGTTTCACGTCAAATGCTCCTGTGGAAGTCTGGTCGGTAATCATATAAACCGTTTTACCGTCAGCCGACAATGCGGGTGAGACTGTACTTTCAATAGGTCCGCCCATTTCTTTCTGCCACATTACATTGATTGCTTTAGCCGGGTCTAAGATGGTAAGGTCCTTCTTAGCTGTGGCGCTCAAGCCGTTATCATCAGTCACCGTCAGTTTAATGGTAAATGTACCGTCCGACGGATAAACGAAAGTTGGATTCTGTTCCGTCGAGACGGATTTTTTTGCATCGCCAAACTCCCATAACCATGCTACTATCCGGCTTCCTTCATCGGGTATGGAAGCATCTTTAAAAACAGCAGTCTGTCCCAGTTCATACATATTCTCACCAATGGTGAAGTCTGCCTTTGCCGCAGTGTGATAATATACTTTATCCTCTTCGCAAGAAGAAAATGCAAGAATACAAATCAATGATAATAAATAAGCTAATCTGTTCATAGTATTCATTTTTTAATTGGTTTTATCTATTCCGGAAATATTCAACCCGGGACCTCCGCCAGCGGTGTATCCCATACTCTCTCCATTCGCAGAAGGAGAAATCCAAAAAGCAAATATTTCACCGTTATCAATATAGAATTTCACTTTCAGTTGTTTGTTCTTCAAAGAGGCTAATGAAGCGTTGCCTGTCCATTCTATCTTCGCTTTTACATTATCCCCTTTAAAGGCTTTGCACTCATCTTTTGAGAATCCTTCGATTACTTTATTATTGGGATCTAAAAGTTCCACTTTCATTTCTCCCGTGACATTGGCATTGACAAAGAAGTACGAACCGTCAAATTTCAGTAAGGAAGTTTGCAACTCTCCTGTTCCTTTCATAGATGCAAATCCATCGCGACGAAGCATGGCAAGCCCGGTAGTGGTAATCTCTTGAGTGCCTCTCAAACGACGACCGCTCAGATAGAAATAGAGTTTGTCACCTACTATTAACGGTGCTCCGGCTACGGATTGCAGGTTACCTTGATTCCATGCGTCCGAGGTGGTCGTATTTACGGCATGGAAAGGATTCATATCCTCACGGAACCAACTGTAACCGTCACGGCTATATCCTACCATAACTTGATTTCTCTTGATTACGTTGTCCGAAGCACAAACATCATTTTCCGGCCCTTGCCAAACGGAGAAGAATCCCAGCATAATGCTTTCATAAGGCGTGGCATCCTGATTATATATCGCAGGCGCTATATTCGGATAGTCTGTATGGTGTTGCTCATTAGCCCACGGACCGAACCAGAATGCACTCAATAATGCTTCCGCTTTCTTTGTTCCGGCTTCCGGGTCGGCGTTTTCATTATAATCCCTCGCACGTACCAGCTTATTCGCATCTACCCGGACATTATGCCGCATGCTATATACCCAAACGTTTCTGAAAGGATTTTTATATACCGTTGAACGGTCGGCAATCGGTTCCGATTGAACTGCGGCACGCCAGACTTTGCCGTCCGGGGAAGTCTTGTAATGGTATCTCCATTTCCCGGATTCACGGGCAACTAAAAACATCTTGTATCTTTTCGAAGCATTACTTTCCTGTTTATCCAGCCAAACAACAGACGCGTCACGTTCTGAGTTATAGTCAACGATATTTGTTCCGGCTACAACGGAAAGAATGGGTTTTGTCCAGTGAATACCGTCCGTTGATTCCGCATAACAAGTCACTCCTGCTCCGCTAGTTGCATAGGAGCCACCACCTGCCATGTACCACATTTTGTATTTTCCTTCCTTTTCGTCATACCATACCCCGTCGCTGAAAGGAGCGGCAAATGCCGCACCTTTTGTCCCGGTTTTCTCCCAATCCTGTTCTGGTGTCAGTATCGGATTGCCTGAATAATATTCAGGATAATAGAACGTACGTTTTAGATTAGTGGATTCTATCAGGAAATTGTCTACAAATAACTGGCGTCCTACCGAAATATTAATAACAGAAGGTTTATCCGACAGATAAAAAGGTGACATTCCTTTTTCCAATTCAGACGAAGATGAACGTACTGGCGGCCACTGTTCGGGCAGACGAATACCATTGTACAATAGCCGTGAATCTACCGGCTCTTCGCTAGGGGGAGCCACTACCGGGGGATTATTATCTCCATCTGGAGTATCATCACTGCCACCGCAAGCTATCAGCATACAAGGCAGGAAAAATAGTAATGTATAAAATAAACGTTTCATAGTCATTTATCTTTTATTTGTTTGCAGGAACATCTATGCCACAGGTTGACAGTCCCGGTCCGCCGCCACTTGTATATCCACGGCTTTCGCCCGTTTGCCACGGAGAAATCCAAAATGCATATATATCAGCGTTATTCAGATAGAACTTCAGTCGGACAGCCTTCCCGATAAGCGATGCTATATCCTGGTGTTTCTTCCATGTAACCAACAATTTTGTCTTATCCGTTTTCTTCACCGGCACACAGTCTTTCCGCGTGAATCCTTCTAATGGCTTTCCATTCTCATCCAGAATTTCTACGGTCAAGCTACCTTTTACATCTGCATTGATAAAAAGATGTTTGCCGTCAAAACGAATCTTCTCCGTCAGCAGATAGCCGTCCTTATCTCCATGCATGGAGACAAAACCATCTCTGCGTAAAGTAGCCAGTCCGGTAGATGTATAGCTATCCCACATAATCTTGTTTCTTTGACGTCCGCTGGAATAGAAATAAAGTGAATCTCCTACTACCAAAGGCACTCCGTTGATGGACTGCATATTTCCCCAGTTCCATGCTCCTTCCGTCTCATTCACCGCCATGAAAGGCTTGAAAGAAGGACGATAGAAATGGAAGCCATCACGGCTATACCCTAGAAAGATTTCATTCTTTTTCTGAATACCCAGTTTGGCACAAACTCCATTTTCCGGTCCCTGCCATACACTGTACAATCCTAACATAATGCTTTCATAAGCAATGGCATCAAAATTGTAAATACCCGGTTCTACTTCCGGAAACTCCGGATGACGCGGCTCTTTATCGCTCGGAGTAAACCAGTAGACCATATTCTTATCAGGTACTCCTTTTCGGATACGATGTGCGAAACTTACTGCCATTTCCGGGTCTTTATTTTCCAAATAACTGCGTGAGCGGGAAGAAACTGTTGTCCCGTAACGCATACTCAATGCCCACACATCACGGAACGGATTGTAGAATGCTGATGAACGATCGTATAAATCACCAGACTGAGCGACTCCCTCTCCCCAATGAATCCCGTCTGATGAGTATTTTAAGATAAATTGCCATCTGCGATCCGTGGGACGGCGTTCGACATTGAACATCTTGTACCGTTTGGACGGGTCTTTCTCTTGTTTGTCCAACCAAATAGTAGCTGCGTCACGATTGCAGGTATCTACAATATTGGTTTGGTTCCAAATATCCAGTACAGGTTTTGTCCAGTGCTTGCCGTCTTCCGATTCGGCATATCCGGTATAAAAGGTCTGATTGTCTCCTTTGTGAAGAACACCCGCACCTGCCAAGTACCACATTTTGAACTTCCGGTCTTTTTCGTCATACCAGATCCCATCACTGAAGGGTGCAGCGTAGAGTCCGCCTTCGGTTGTTTTTTCCCATTCCTTATCAGGTCCGAGTACCGGATTCCCTTCGTAAAACCGGGGAGTATGAATCACTCTATTCAAATTAGTTTCTGCAATCAGAAAAGAATCAACAAATAGTTGCCGTCCTACATTTACAGGAATTACTCCCGGCTTTTGTTCAAGATAGGGTATCGGCATATCTTGTGCTTTTTGTGGCTCCGTATAGCGGGGTGGCCATTGTTCAGGCAGGTGTATGCCATTGTAAAGTACTTCTGTTTGGGCAATAGCAAGCCCCGGTACTACCAAACTGAACAGTAGTACCGCCATATTTTTCAAATTTATCATGTTAATTCTTTCTTAGTTAATATCCCGGATTATTTTCTGTGATATAAGGGTTAGAATTCACTTCATTGATAGGAATCGGCAACCATTCGTGCTTATTGGTGACGAATCCTTTAAAGTCATCTGCCGATATGAACTTCTTGAAGTTAGGATCGGATTCCTGCAACTCTGTAAAACGGCTGGCTAGCTTGCCCCAACGGAGCAAATCATAGAAACGATGCCCTTCCAAAGCAAATTCCAGGATTCTTTCATTCTGAATATCAGCCATGGTTACGGAAGGGAGTTCGCTCATGTTGGCACGTCCGCGTACTTTATTTACTGCCTGCAAGGGAGTCATATTTGATGCTGGTGTGCCACCGCTGACAACGGATTCTGCATACATCATCAACACATCGGCATAGCGGATATACCGCCAATTCACCCCATGGGCACGAGGTTGATTATATACATACTCCTTGACGCCCGCACCTACACCGACCAATTTAGGAGTCCCGTCTGCTTCCGTTTGTGTAGGCATGGAACAATCAATCCCTTTTCTGATACCTGCTTTGAATGAATGTGCCAAAGGATTGGACACGGTAGCAAATCCTTCTTTTCCATTCTTTGCAGGATAAAGTTCTTCCCATTTATAACCGCCGGGACCTTCCAGACGTACCGGATTACCGCCTGCATCATTTCTCAAATGAATGCTCGCATCCAAATCATTGAATATCATTGTGGAGAACATTCGAATATCCGTATAACCGTCCTTGTCTACCGAATTCACAAATGCGTTATAAAGCCAGTTATGTACTACGCCTTCATAACCTACTCCCGCTCCCGGCAACATCAGTCCACGTGAATCGAACGCCAAACCGGAAGTGGCAAGCCCCGGATTGAATCCTGCATTATCGACATCGCCTAGGAATTGAAATTCAAGAATTGATTCTTCGTTATTTTCATGAGCGACATCAAAATTATCGGCATAATTTTTAGTCAGGTCATAAGTTCCGTACTTTCCGTCTATAACATCACCAAATTCTTTGGCAGCTTCACTGTAAAATGTAGTCTTGTCTTCACCATAATATTGCTCGATTCCACTACGGTATAGGTAAGCTTTTCCCAATAAGGCGGCTGCGGAAGCTTTTGTCACACGACCGGCATTCTTGCTGTCCCAATATCCCTTCACGGGCAACAATTCTTTCGCGTGTGCCAGGTCTTCTTGAATAAAATCCCATACAGCAGCAGGTTTTTCCAAAGGACGGACATAGTCATCGCCATTGCGTGGCATCTGTCTGATGGGAGATATATTCCGGAAATTAATCAATAGGTAATAATGCGCAAATGCCCTCCAGAAATAGGCTTCACCCATGTATGCGTTCCGCATTTCCTCATTGCCGCTGAAATCGACAGACGGGGCGGTTTCAATGATGTAGGATGCTTGGGAAGCAGTGGTGTACATCAATGTATAAGGTTGCTCAATAGTGTAATAACTGGCATTCAAGTCGGCACCAAACATGCCCGGTTTGCCATAATCCGAATTGGACGATGCCTCGTCGGAGCGGATTATCGTTGTCTTAGAGCCGGAAGCTCCCAGGCAGCGTTGCGTAGACATATATCCGTACATGGTCATCACTGCGTCATTTACAGCGGACGGACTGGTGAAATAAGCTCCCATACTCGGCTGGTTCGGATTAATTGCCAGATCATCAAAGATACCGTTGCATCCGTGTAATATCAAGCCGCCCGCCAAGATAAATGCGGCATATACTTTCTTATAGTTTTTCATATTAATCATATTTTTAGTTATCAGAATGAAGCGTTAAAACCAAAAGTGAATGTCCGGGCATTAGGATATGAACTGATGTCAATGCCACGTGAGAACAATACATTTGAACTGACTTCCGGGTCATAACCGGAGTATTTGGTCAACGTAAACAGATTTTGTACGCCTGCATAAACACGCAATTTATTAAACCGGATTGCTTCCAACCACTTTTTAGGTAACGAATAACCAAGCTGAAGATTCTTCAGACGTAAATAGGAACCGTCTTCAATATAAAATTCACTCGGCAGGGAATTTCCGCCACTTGTGTTTTGGGTTTTCATAATAGGGATTCCTGTATTTCTATTTGTTTTCGTCCATCCATTCATAGCCTCTTTGACCACATTATTGGAATAATCAAAATAATAGGTGTACTTTTTCTGATTGAATATATCATTTCCCTGCACTCCCTGGAAGAAGAGAGTCAAATCAAAGTCTTTGTATTCCATGTTGATGTTCAAACCGTATGTGAAGTCAGGGATAGGGCTGCCCAGAATAACTTTATCATTTGCATTGACTACTCCATTCTTGTCCATATCCGCAAATATGAAATTTCCTTCTGCATCAAAACCGTCAATCTTATAGCCATAGAATGAACCGATAGCTTCTCCCGGCATGGTAATAGAGGGAGCATCGTTAAAGTAGCTGGACATTGCTCCGGAAGTAATCGGCTGCACGTTTTCTCCCAATGATAATACTTTATTCTTCAACGTTGCGATATTGAATGTTGCATCTATATGGAAGTCTTTCGTCAATTGTTTCCTGTAATTCATCATAAACTCCCATCCTGTGTTTTTTACGGAAGCTGTATTGACGTATGGTTTTTCACGTGAACTGTTGATTTCAAAGATTTGTCCGGAAGACAGGTTCAAGTCAATCTGTGCCAACAAATCTACGTTCTTTTTCACGAAATAGTCTAGTGACAAAGTCAAATCGTTATTGAAGAAACCCAGTTCGATACCAATATCTGTGGTTTTGGCAGTTTCCCATTTCAAGTCTTTCGATTTCAGATAGGCTGCGCGTCCTGTCACATAACGTTCACCGCCTACTGTGTAAGGAATAGGTCCATAAGCTATCGCGTCAAAATTATAAGGATTGAGGAAGTTGGCACCCAACTCACCGTAGCTAGCCCTGATCTTCAATTTGCTCATTACAGGATTTTGGAACCATTTTTCCTGGTGCACATTCCATCCGGCGGAGACAGAGGGGAAGTAACCTACTCTATTGTCTTTATGGAATTTGGAAGATTCATCCCGGCGGATACTCAAGGATAGCAGATATTTATTATCATAATCGTAGTTCACACGGGCGAAGAAAGAGAGCAATGCCGCATTACTGTCTCCTGCCGAAATCTTACCATCTTCATTTTGGAATCCGGTAATATCCGTTCCTCCCAAATCGTTAATGGTAGAGTTGGTCATGTAACGATAGTATTCTCTCATCCAGCTTGTTCCTAATAAAGCGTCTATTGAGTGACGGTTGAATGTCTTGTTGTAAGTCAGCAAGTTATCAATCGTATAAGTAAACTCTTCACCTCTTGTTTCCGATACACTGTTGCGTATGTTGCCGTAATCTTTATCGGGAGTTCCATCCGAGTTCCACTTTGTATAGTACTCGGGGGTATGGGTGTAATTATGCTTATTGCTATAATTTCCACTTAACGATAATTTGTATTTTAAGCCGCCCCAAATATCCAGTTGGGCATTCAAAGAGCCGATTAAATCCGTCACTTTATTAAACTGATCTGTATAATGTAACGGGGCTATCTTATTCTGCGCTTTGCCATCTTCGGGGTTGATGTAATAATCAGGGCCACCAGAGGTAAACCGTCCTTGTTCATCATAAATAGGTAACGTTGGTAAAGCTATGTTGAAAGCTGTTGTAGGAGTTTTATCCTTATGTGTCAGTCCGAGGGTTTCAGAGAATGAGAAACGTCCTTTTTTATAAGAGGTATTCAGGCGGAAATTATAACGTTTATAATCCGAATAAATCGTCATACCGGTTTGGTCAAGATAACCAAGGCTTGTGCTGAAAGTAGAGTTATCCCCACCCCCTGCGATACTGGCATTCAGATTCCATACCGGAGCAAACTGTATCCATTCTTTTGACCAATCGGTATTCAGGTTCGGATTGGTGGGATTGTCATTCTCCGGTGCATGAGGCAAGCCACTGTTATCTGCCACCATATTGGCAAATTCTCTCCATTCCGACGCATTAAGGAACTCCGGAATATTAGTCGTTTTCTGGAATGCGAACGAACCGTCTATCTGGATAACGGGCTTGCCGGACTTTCCTTTCTTGGTAGTAATCAAAACGACACCATTGGCGGCACGTGAACCATAGATAGC
>ERZ779942.1012-NODE-1012-length-16112-cov-2.81354_pt1 | contig 16112 bp, 12 predicted proteins | sample MGYA00511941_ERZ779942 | MGnify/ENA primary metagenome ERZ779942 (study PRJEB29588, sample SAMEA2148265) | human gut metagenome | biome: human gut; feature: human-associated habitat; material: faeces | place: Denmark | collected 2008/2010 ... | reverse complement strand
CGGTAGGAGAAACTCCGGGACTCGGTCCGTGGCGTAAATTCCTGGAACGCCGTCATGCTGCTGAAACGAAAGAACCTATTAATATCGCACTGGTAGGAAAATATGACTTGCAGGATGCTTACAAGTCTATTCGCGAAGCATTGTCACAAGCAGGTACTTACAACGACCGCAAAGTGGAAGTTCACTTTGTAAACAGTGAAAAGCTGACAGATGAAAACGTAGCCGAAGCACTGAAAGGCATGGCAGGCGTAATGATTGGTCCGGGATTCGGTCAACGTGGTATCGACGGCAAGTTTGTTGCCATCAAATACACACGTACACATGATATTCCGACCTTCGGTATCTGTCTGGGTATGCAATGTATCGCTATCGAATTTGCCCGCAACGTGCTGGGATATGCCGACGCCGACTCGCGTGAAATGGATGAAAAGACTCCGCACAACGTGATCGACATCATGGAAGAACAGAAAGCGATTACGAATATGGGTGGTACAATGCGTCTGGGCGCTTACGAATGTGTACTTCAGAAAGGCTCGAAAGCATTTCAGGCTTATGGCGAAGAACATATCCAGGAACGTCACCGCCACCGCTATGAGTTCAACAATGACTATAAGGCCCGATACGAAGCTGCCGGCATGAAATGCGTGGGTATCAACCCCGAATCGGATCTGGTAGAAATCGTGGAAATCCCGGCATTGAAATGGTTTATCGGTACACAGTTCCATCCGGAATACAGCAGTACGGTATTGAACCCGCACCCGTTGTTTGTGGCTTTCGTGAAGGCAGCCATCGAGAACGAGAAGAATTGATAATTGACAGTTGACAATTGACAATTTATTATTCAAAAATTTATAATTCATAATTAATAAGAATGGATAAAAACACCATTACAGGTCTCGTTTTAATAGGTATATTATTGGTAGGATTCAGTTTTCTGAGCCGTCCGAGCGAGGAACAGATAGCTGCACAGAAGAAATACTACGATTCTATTGCCGTGGTGCAACAGCAGCAGGAAGCGCTGAAAGCAAAAACAGAAGCCGCACTCGCCAACGAAAACAAAAGCGCAGCGGTTGCAGCAGATTCCTCTGCCCTGTTCTTCAACGCGATGCATGGAACCGACTCTAAAGTCAGCATCCAGAACGACGTAGCGGAAATAACTTTCACTACGAAAGGCGGACGGGTTTATTCGGCAATGCTGAAAGAATACAAAGGACAGGACAAGACAACTCCTGTCGTACTGTTCGACGGCGATGACGCTACCATGAGTTTCAACTTCTACAACAAGCAAGGAGCCATCCAGACGAAGGATTATTACTTCGAGGCTGTCAACAAGACAGACAGCAGCGTCACCATGCGCCTGGCTGCGGACAATGCCAGCTACATAGATTTTATCTATACGCTGAAACCCAACAGCTACCTGATGAACTTTGAAATCAAAGCTACAGGTATGGAAGGCAAACTGGCCAGTACGGAGTATGTAGACATTGACTGGACACAGCGCGCACGCCAGCTCGAAAAGGGATTCACTTACGAAAACCGCCTTTCAGAGCTGACTTATAAAGTAAAAGGTGACAATGTAGATAACCTGTCGGCAGCCAAGGATGACGAAAAGGAGCTGGGTAATACAGCGATCGACTGGATTGCATTCAAAAACCAATTCTTCTCTTCTGTATTCATCGCAGATCAGGATTTCAACAAGGTTTCCGTGAAGTCAAGAATGGAACAGCAAGGAAGCGGATACATCAAAGATTACTCTGCCGAAATGAGTACTTTCTTTGATCCGAGCGGCAAACAACCGACGGAAATGTATTTCTACTTTGGCCCGAACCACTATAAGACACTGAAGGCACTGGACAAAGGACGTGCAGAGAAATGGGAACTGAACAGACTGGTCTATCTGGGCTGGCCGCTGATTCGCTGGATCAACCAGTTTATCACGATCAACGTATTCGACTGGCTGTCAGGCTGGGGCTTGAGCATGGGTATCGTACTGTTGATTCTGACGATTATGGTGAAGGTGCTGGTTTACCCTGCTACCTGGAAAACATACATGTCTTCTGCCAAGATGCGTGTACTGAAACCGAAAATCGACGAGATCAACAAGAAATATCCGAAGCAGGAAGATGCGATGAAGAAACAACAGGAGGTGATGAGCCTTTACAGCCAGTACGGTGTAAGTCCGATGGGCGGCTGTCTGCCGATGTTGTTGCAGTTCCCGATTTTGATGGCATTGTTCATGTTTGTACCGAGCGCTATCGAATTGCGTCAGCAGAGTTTCTTGTGGGCGGATGACTTGTCTACTTACGACGCGTTCATCACGTTCCCGTTCCATATTCCGTTCCTGGGCAACCATCTCAGCTTGTTCTGCCTGCTGATGACGGTAACCAACATCCTGAACACCAAATATACGATGACAATGCAGGATACAGGAGCGCAACCGCAAATGGCGGCGATGAAATGGATGATGTATCTGATGCCGATCATGTTCTTGTTCGTACTGAACGATTATCCGTCGGGATTGAACTATTACTATTTCGTGTCAACACTGATTAGTGTAGGAACCATGATTTTGTTGCGTAAGACTACGGACGAAACAAAATTGCTGGCTATTCTGGAAGCTAAGAAGAAAGACCCGAAACAAATGAAAAAGACCGGATTTGCTGCACGACTGGAAGCTATGCAAAAGCAACAGGAATTATTACAGCAGCAAAAACAGAATAAACGATAAGAAATTATCGGAAAATATATTCTGAGAAAGCCGGGCAACCGAATGGGGTTTGTCCGGCTTTCTTTCTCTAAAAAACAAACTTAATATGAAGACAAAATATACTTATAAACAAATCTGGACGATCGCCTACCCTATTCTGATCAGTCTGATCATGGAGCAAATGATCGGTATGACGGATACCGCATTCCTCGGACGCGTCGGGGAAATAGAATTAGGGGCATCTGCCATCGCAGGTGTATATTATCTGGCTATCTTCATGATGGCCTTCGGATTCAGTATCGGAGCACAAATCCTGATTGCCCGTCGTAACGGGGAAGGGAACTACAAGGAAATCGGGCCGATTTTCTATCAGGGCGTCTATTTTCTTCTGGCTATTGCCGCAGTCTTATTTACACTTTCGATTGTCTTTTCACCGCTTATCCTGAAAAATATCATTTCGTCCCACCACATTTATGATGCAGCCGAAAGCTATATCCACTGGCGGGTTTACGGGTTCTTCTTCTCCTTTGTCGGAGTGATGTTCCGTGCTTTCTTTGTCGGCACGACACAGACTAAGACACTGACGCTGAACTCCGTCGTAATGGTATTGTCGAATGTGGTATTCAACTACATCCTGATTTTCGGTAAATTCGGTTTCCCGCAGTTGGGTATCGCCGGTGCAGCTATCGGTTCTTCACTGGCCGAATTAGTTTCCGCCATCTTCTTTATCATTTATACATGGAAACGGATCGACTGCAAGAAGTATGCGCTGAATATTCTGCCTAAATTCCAGAGCCGGACTCTCAAGCGGATTCTCAACGTTTCCGTATGGACAATGATTCAGAATTTCGTATCTCTGTCCACTTGGTTTATGTTCTTCCTGTTTGTAGAGCATTTGGGAGAGCGTTCGCTGGCTATCGCCAACATCATCCGGAATGTATCGGGAATTCCATTCATGGTGGCCATGGCTTTTGCCGCTACGTGCGGTTCACTGGTCAGCAACCTGATTGGTGCGGGAGAGAAAGACTGTGTACGGGGAACGATCAACCAGCATATCCGCATCGGATATGTGTTCGTACTGCCTATATTGGTGTTCTTCTGCTTGTTCCCGGACCTGATTTTGCGCATTTACACGGACATACCCGATTTAAGGGCAGCCTCCATACCTTCGCTATGGGTGCTTTGTTCAGCCTATCTGTTATTGGTGCCGGCCAACGTTTATTTCCAGTCAGTATCGGGAACAGGAAATACCCGCACGGCACTGGCCATGGAACTCTGTGTACTGGCAATTTATGTAGCTTACGCCACATACTTTATTCTTTACTTGAAAATGGATATCGCATTCGCCTGGACAACGGAACATGTATATGGTATTTTTATCCTTCTCTTCTGCTACTGGTATATGAAGAAAGGAAACTGGCAGAAAAAGAAGATTTAAATTCTTTTTTCATTATCTTCGCAAGAAAATAAACATTTTATAAAATATGAGACAAGCAAATCTATTTATGATGTCGGCAGCAATGTTGTTAGCTGCCTGCGGCGGAACAAAAGACGCAGGCAAAACGGATCAGGTGCTTATCGAAAAATCCGATATTAAGATCGAAGGGAAGCGCATGACGCCTGAAGCTCTTTGGGCAATGGGACGTATCGGAGGATTGGCGGTATCGCCCGACGGAAAGAAAATTGCGTATACGGTAGCATACTACAGTGTACCGGAAAACAAGAGTAATCGCGAAGTTTTCGTCATGAACGCGGACGGCAGCGACAACCGGCAGATCACCCGCACTCCTTATCAGGAAAATGAAGTGACCTGGATCAAAGGAGGAACGAAGCTGGTTTTCCTGAGCAACGACAACGGAAGCAGCCAGTTGTATGAGATGAACCCGGACGGTAGCGGTCGCAAACAACTGACCAACTACGACGGAGACATTGAAGGTTATTCAATCTCACCGGACGGCAAGAAACTACTGTTTATATCGCAAGTGAAAACCAAAGAAAGTACTGCCGACAAGCATCCGGATCTGCCGAAAGCTACCGGTATTATCATCACCGATCTGATGTATAAACACTGGGATGAGTGGGTGACCACTGCACCACATCCTTTTGTGGCCGATTTTGACGGCAACGGTATTTCCAATATCGTAGATATACTGGAAGGAGAACCATACGAAAGTCCGATGAAGCCTTGGGGCGGTATTGAACAACTGGCATGGAATGCGACTTCGGACAAAGTGGCTTATACCTGTCGTAAAAAAACGGGGCTGGAATATGCGATTTCTACCAATTCGGATATTTATGTGTATGATCTGAATACAAAGAAAACGGATAATATCACCGAAGAAAACAAGGGATATGACACCAACCCGCAATATTCTCCGGATGGCAAGTATATTGCATGGCAAAGCATGGAGCGTGACGGTTACGAAGCTGATCTGAACCGCTTGTTTATCATGAATCTGGAAACCGGTGAGAAACGTTTTGTCAGCAAGGCATTTGAGTCTAATGTAGATGCGTTTATCTGGGGAAATGATGCCAAGACAATCTATTTTACAGGTGTGTGGCATGGAGAAACTCAGATTTACTCTCTTGACCTGACAAATGACTCTGTGAAAGCGATCACTTCGGGAATGTATGATTACGAAGGGGTAGCGCTCTTTGGCGACAAACTAATTGCCAAACGTCATTCTATGAGCATGGGCGACGAAATCTATGCCGTAGCACTGGATGGTTCTGCTACTCAATTGACGCAGGAGAATAAGCATATCTATGATCAGTTGGAAATGGGCAAGGTAGAAGGTCGCTGGATGAAAACGACGGATGGCAAGGATATGCTGACATGGGTAATCTATCCTCCCCAGTTCGATCCGAATAAGAAATATCCGACACTATTGTTCTGCGAAGGTGGCCCTCAGAGTCCGGTAAGCCAGTTCTGGTCTTATCGTTGGAATTTCCAGATTATGGCTGCCAACGACTATATCATTGTAGCCCCGAACCGTCGCGGACTGCCGGGATTCGGAGTGGAATGGAATGAACAGATTAGCGGTGATTATGGCGGTCAGTGTATGAAAGACTACTTCACTGCTATCGATGAGATGGCTAAAGAATCGTATGTAGATAAAGACCGTCTGGGATGTGTTGGCGCTAGTTTCGGAGGATTCTCCGTATATTGGTTAGCCGGTCATCATGACAAACGCTTCAAAGCCTTTATCGCTCACGACGGAATCTTCAATATGGAAATGCAATATCTGGAAACAGAAGAAAAATGGTTTGCCAACTGGGATATGGGAGGCGCATACTGGGAAAAACAAAATCCGGTAGCACAGCGCACTTTCGCCAACTCCCCTCACCTATTCGTAGATAAATGGGATACTCCGATTCTCTGTATTCATGGAGAGAAAGATTTCCGTATTCTGGCTAATCAGGCTATGGCTGCATTTGATGCCGCTGTAATGCGTGGTGTACCTGCCGAGTTACTGATTTATCCGGACGAGAACCATTGGGTACTGAAACCGCAGAATGGTGTCTTGTGGCAACGCACTTTCTTTGAGTGGCTGGATAAATGGCTGAAGACTCCTACAAAATAAATCTCTGATATAAGACAAATAATGAAGGCTCTGATCTCAGTTAATATTGAGTTCAGAGCCTTCTGCATTTACTGATAAATCATTCAATCCATTTTTGACACAGAAGGAGTCAATGTTCTATTCATCATCTGTACTCCTTTCCACCTGCCTTTTAGATTAATAGTTTCTCCTGTATTTATATTTTCCAAAACTAAATAGAAAGTCATATTACATTCATAGCCAGATCTTTGAGCAAACACTTTAGCTTTTGAATACTCAGGAAGTGTAAATTCAACATGCGTTGGAGTCTTTACTCCTTCATTATATTCCCAAGTGTATCCCATAAAGATAGGAACCGAGAGTCCGGTATCAGAAAAAGTTCCATCTTTTTTAAGTGTCGGAATAGTTACTTCTAATAACCCTAAATTATCAGCCTTTGGCATTTCTCCTTCGGATAAAACAAATAATGAAGAATATTCACCAGCATCTTCCCAATCATATTCAATTAAAGCAGGAGTACTTACTCCGTTTATTGCAGACCATACTCTAAAAGCTTCACCTTCTACTGGGATTATTTTATCCGCATCCTCCTGCACAAAGTCACAGGAAACCACTTTCAATAATACAGATTTTGGAGACACATCTTCATTATCACTACTACAAGCTGCAAGTATAGCACAGATACCTGCAAGAAAGAACATTTTTGTTTTCATAACGCTTAGTTTTAATTGTGTTACAATAGTTTAGTTTAGGGCAAATGTATAATATTTATATCACTTGTCAAAGTTTTACCGATAAAAAATAAAAAAGGGAGAATTAATCTCCCTCCCAAATATTTTCAATTTCTACTATATACATCTTATGGAAACCTCCATGAGCACCGCCATACCATTTTTCTATAGATTCCTTATCGAGGAAGCAATCCGGTTTAATATTGTCCGCATAAAGTTTTTTGCATTCCAAAATCAGGCGGGCTTGTTCAAAAAACACATTGCCCTGTTCTGTAAATACAGGTTTCAGTCCGGTTGCTTTCACTTTGTCCATATCACGACCGGATTTTGAGCCACAAATTGCATGGACCTTTTTGTTGGCTTCTCCCAAAAAGGAAAGCGTCAGATAATCACTTTTCTCTATAAACTCGTATGTATATCGTTCGGGACGAATAAAAACAAAAGCAACAGGCTTATTCCAAAGCCACCCAATACCACCCCAACTGGCTGTCATTGTATTGAATTTCTCTTTTGTACCGGCAGGAACCAACATCCATTCTTTACCAATCGCCTCAAAGAAATTTTCTTTCAGGTCTTTTACTTCTAACTTCTTCATCTCTTTAGTTCGTTTTATAATTACTTTCTTTTACTCAGTTTTACGATTTCTCCCAGATAAGGGATTTCCACACGGATCTTTCTTTTTTTTGCTTCTGCTGCAAATACTTTAGGCGGATCATGCAAAGGTTCGTCTGATAAATCAAATGTACCATAATGCATCGGAATGGTAATTCCTGCCCGCATCTCTTCGGAGGCAGTCAGTGATTCATAAGGAGAGATATGATTGGGACGCATGAACCAGCGGGGTTTATACGCGCCGATACCCAGCAAAGCATAATCCGGAGCTCCGAACAGTTCCGGGATTTCCCGGAAATGGCTAGAATATCCTGTATCTCCACTATAATAAAGAGAGACACCATGTCCCTGCAACATGAAAGCGCCCCACAACCGCTGCCCTCCGTCACGCACGGAACGTTTGCTCCAGTGCTGTGCCGGCAAAAACGTTATTTTCAGTTCTTCATCTTCCAGTTGCTGATACCAGCCGGCCTCAATCACCTTCATTTCCGGAAACCAACTTTGTATCAATTCTCCGGTTCCCAACCCACAAAACAGTTTCATTTGCGGATTGTTATTCAGCAGACGGGTTATGCTCTGTTTATCCAGGTGGTCAAAATGATCATGACTAATGAGCAGGTAATCAATTCCTGTAAAAATGTCGGGATTGGCAGGAAATTCACTTTGTCTCTTCACAAAAGGGATGCTCCCGAAAACCGGATCGAACATGATTCTTTTACCTGCCAGCTGAAGAAAAAAGGAATTATGCCCTAACCATATTAAAGAATCTCCCACCACAACATCCAGCGAACGAAGATAGCAGACTTTGGGGTCCCACTTCACTGTCTTCTTTTCTTTCCGCTGAGGATTGGGAGACAGACGCCATTTCAGCACACTTCCCATACCGGGGCGGAAACGGTGTTGCCTGTTAAAAAAACGTCCGCGCACCATCGGATTTCCTCTCCAATAAGGATTGACGGTAGCCAAACGTTCGTTTCGCCTGAAACATATATGTTCACCCATTTTCTTTATCTATTGAATAAGCTATTACAAACTTAATTAAAAATCTCGATTTAGAAAGAAAGACAAACAAAAAATGTACCCCGGACACACTATCGGGGTACATTTCTCAGAAAAAGAATAAATATTATTCTTTTTTAATAGAACAATCTTACATTAAAAGCAGTGCAGGCCATACAACGGCAACTGCCATCCGAGAGCTGACAAATTAATAATTACGATGACAAGCCCCAGTACCCACAGGATAAACAGAGACCATTTCAGACCGGTTCCCATCGGTGACCAATGGAACAACTGACGAAAAATGGTATACAGGAAGGCTCCTAACGGAATAGCTATCAAGGCAATTCCTGAGATGGTACCCAGCAATGTCATTATAGGAGATACGGTGGCTATAGGAGTCCAGTCGATAGCCGGAAGCATCTCATAAAGTATAGCTCCTCCGCCAATGAGTGCAGCAATCACCACAAACACCAACGCCACTATCAACACCGCTAGCACGAACAATATCGGGCAGCAAATAATGATAAGGGCAATCAGGAATATCTTGAGAATAATGGCAGCTATCGTCACAAATACATCGCCTACTTTCTGTAGAAAGGTGCGTGGCTTATCTGAGTTCACAAAGTTATTCACTCCGTCGGCAACCCGTTCAAAACCGTCTGTCACCGTTTTACCTATATTCTCAATGGTCACCGCTTCCCCACGCATGCTCAGTTTTTCGGCTGCCGTACGTGCTTCGGGAATGATAATCCATCCTATAATATAAAGAATAATCATCGGACAATAAGGAACGAACAACAGGACAATCATCAAGATGCGTACCAGCGTTATATCCCAGTCAAAATAAGCGGCCAGCCCCGAAGCCACACCTCCCAGCAGTTTATTATCCGGATCACGGAACAAGCGACGGGTAGTGGCAGTCCGTGTATATCCCTGACCGGCAGAAGCAGCCTGCTCCTTTTTACGAGGTTCAGATTCGTCGTCAGATACACCAAAGTCCTCCGGCTTGCCTACCCGGGCTATGATTTCCTCTACATCGGCAAGGGTAATGACTTGCTTCCCTGCAGACACTTTCTCGGCAAACAACTCGGCAATACGAATCTCGATATCATTCACAATCTCTTCCGCTCCCTCCTGTTTGCGAAAATAATGTTTCAGGTTGGCCAGATAGTTGTCCAACAGACGGTAGGCATCATCATCTATATGATAGACAGTTCCTCCTAAATTTACAGTCAATGTTTTTTTCATTATTATTTCTTCTTTATCGAATTATCTACTAGCAATATGATTCACTGTTTCATTCAGCTCCTTCCAGGACAGCTCTAGCTCGCCTAAAAAGGCTTCTCCTTTTTCTGTAAGCTTATAGTACTTACGAGGTGGACCTTGCGTGGATTCTACCCATTCATAACTCAACAAATCGTCATTCTTCAAACGTGTCAGCAATGGATATAAGGTACCCTCCACCACAATCAGCTGCGCCTCTTTCAACTTCTGAATAATGTCAGAAGCATAGGCCGGCTCTTTGTGAAGTAAAAGCATGATACAATACTCTAACATGCCTTTTCTCATCTGAGATTTTACATTGTCTACATTCATTGTTCTTTTTCTTTTTGACAGAACAAATATATGCATTACTTTAGTACCTTGCATTGCAAAGTACTATAATTTAATAATAATTAAACCATTAAGAAGTTACCACCTTATTATAAAAATAAATAATCGCTATATTTGCAACTCAAAAAAACCACAAAAAAGAAAATACATATGTTTACTATTCGAAAAGCAACCACAGATGATTGCGGACTGATCAACCAAATGGCGGGTGAAGTATTTCCCGCTACTTATAAAGAGATCTTATCTCCCGAACAACTGGATTATATGATGGACTGGATGTACTCTCCCGAAAATATCCGGAAACAAATGGAAGAAGAAGGCCATGTTTATTTTATCGCGTATGAAGAGTGCGAGCCCTGCGGCTACGTCTCTGTACAACAACAGGAAGAAAATGTATTCCATCTTCAGAAAATTTATGTTCTCCCCTATTTTCAAGGCGCGCACTGCGGCAGCTTTTTATTCAGAGAAGCTATCAAATATATAAAGGAAGTACATCCGGAACCTTGCTTAATGGAGCTGAATGTGAACCGTGACAATAAAGCTTTACTGTTTTATGAACGGATGGGAATGAGAAAGTTGCGGGAAGGGGATTTTCCGATTGGCAACGGATATTACATGAATGACTATATCATGGGACTGGATATCTGAAAAATAAAGCTATATACAAAATGCCCCGGAACATGGATTGAATGACAATATCTGTTCCGGGGCATTCGTTTTATGTATTACTGACGTAAGCTTATTTCGCTACGCGTTCCAGCCATTTCAGCATGAAAATCATTGTAAACATTGAAATAGTACAAGCTACAACAAATACAGTCCATGTCATCCAGATAGGAATTGATTCGTATAGGATAGCACCGATCACCAGCAGCTGATTACCAAGCGCAGTTGCACCTAGCCATCCTCCCTGCATGATACCCTGGTATTTCGGAGGAGCCACTTTAGACACAAACGAAATTCCCAACGGGGAAATGTACAACTCAGCTACCGTCAGAATCAGATAAGTCAGCATCAACAGGAACGGAGTCACTTTCACCGGTGAAGTACCTACAGCAATAATATCCTTGTGCAAAGGTAGATTGGCAAAATAAGAGCCGACAGCCATTACGATAAAGGCTAATGCCGCAATACCCATACCAATCGCAATCTTTTTAGGAGTAGAAGGTTCTTTTCCACGTCTGCGCTGACTGGCAAAGATCGCCATAATCACAGGAGTCAGGAAGACAACGAAGAATGGATTCAGTGATTGGAACAACTCTGCGGAAATAGGCATGCCAAACAAATTGAGGTCAGTGTATTCTTTTGCAAAGTAAGTCAATGTCAAACCGTTCTGGTGGAAAGAGAACCAGAAGAAGATAACGACTCCGAATACTGCAAAGAGAGCGTACATACGTTGTTTTACTTCCTGAATACTCATTTCTACAGTAGCAGACGAAGAGGAGGAAGAAGCAGCTGCCTTCTTGCTGGGATCCGGGAAGTTTCTCTTATTCAGCAAATAGATCGTCAAAGAAATGACCATCGCGATGATAGCCACTCCAAACGCATAATGGAAACCTGTGGTAAAGACATTCAAATAATCAGATGCAAATGCTGTATAATCCTGTACCGGAACACTGGAGGCTTTCTCTACCAATGTATGATATGTTTCGGTAGCTTCGGGTGACAGCGTACCAGCCAAATGACCATGACATAATGCAGGAAGATCGGCATCATAATTGTAACCGAAAGTAGATAACCACCAGTTACGTACACCTACCGCTGCAAACGGAGCAAAAATGGCACCGATATTAATGAACATATAGAATAAGGAGAAACCGGAATCACGCATACTTGCATATTGGGGATTATCATACATCTGCCCTACCAGAGCCTGCAGATTTCCTTTAAATAATCCGTTACCAAATGCAATCACAAACAAACTGGCACAGGTGATCACCAGATAAAAGGTCTGATTGTCTACCGGAGTCTTAGATGGAATAGCCAGCAACAGGTACCCCACTGCCATCAGCACGATTCCCGTGAAAATAGTTCCTTTGTAGTTTCGTGTCTTATCGGCAATAATACCTCCGACCAAAGCAAGAATGTAAATGGAGAAATAAAAAGTTGAATAAATAAATCCTGCTTCTTTTCCATTCATTCCAAACTTAGCTTGCAGGAAAAGCACGAGGATTGCCATCATTGTATAGAAGCCGAAGCGTTCACCTAGATTGGCTAAAGCGGCTGCTATCAGTCCTTTAGGGTGTTTGTCAAACATAGATATAAATTTATTAATTAATGATTGATAATTTTTCTAATGACATATATTCTGCAAATATATACTTTTTTGGATTTATTCCTCAAATAAACGGCAAATTTCTGCCCTCGATTCACGGATTAAATCATCCGGTGCAAGCTTTATCTGAAGCCCCCGTACACCGGCACTTACATAAATATACGGAAAATGCAGGCAAGTGTCATGAATATAAGTAGGAAAATGCTTCTTCATTCCAATGGGCGAACAACCTCCCCGGATATATCCCGTCAGCGGAAGAAGTTCCTTCACGGGTATGAGATCGCACTTTTTATTGCCGGAAGCCTTTGCCGCCAGTTTCAAATCAACTTCGTGTTCACCCGGGATGACGCAAACAAAATAGCCGCTTTTGTCACCGTGAAGAACAAGTGTCTTAAATACCTGCTCTATATTTTCGCCTAAATTGGCTGCTACATGAATAGCACTCAGATCATTTTCGTCCACCTCATAAGGAATCAATTCATAAGCTATTTTAGCTTTATCCAGCAAACGCGCCGCATTCGTCTTATTGATCTTCATTTTGTTGTTTCTTTTATTAATCTTGTATGCAATATATACTAAAGAATATGATAAATGCCGACTTATCGGACAAAAGCCCATAAGCCGGCACTTATACTTCAATATCAAAGTCCTAACTCCTCGCGAAGAAACTTCGGAGTATAACCTTTCTGGCTCTTCGCAACCTCTTCCGGTGTTCCGTAGCTAAGGAGTACTCCCCCGCCCTTACCACCTTCAGGCCCCATGTCTATGATATAATCCGCCATCTTGATAACGTCCAAGTTATGTTCGATTACAATAACGGTATTGCCCTTATCCACCAATTTATTAAGTACCCCCATCAACACACGGATATCTTCGAAATGGAGGCCGGTAGTCGGTTCGTCAAGAATGTAAAGTGTTTTACCGGTATCTCGCTTGGACAATTCTGTCGCTAGTTTCACACGCTGGCTCTCTCCACCGGAAAGGGTGGTAGATGACTGTCCTAATTTAATATAGCCCAAACCGACATCCTGCAAGACTTTTATCTTATTCAGAATCTGCGGAACATTCTCAAAAAATTCGACAGCACGGTTGATAGTCATATCAAGCACATCAGCAATGGACTTTCCTTTGAAACGTACTTCCAGCGTTTCACGATTATAGCGTTTGCCATGGCAAACTTCACAAGGTACATACACATCCGGCAAGAAGTTCATTTCAATCGTCTTGTATCCGTTACCCGTACAGGCTTCACAACGACCGCCCGATACATTGAAAGAGAAACGACCGGGTTTATAACCGCGGATCTTGGCTTCCGGAAGACTTACAAACAAATTACGGATATCTGAAAATACACCCGTATAGGTAGCCGGATTGGAGCGAGGAGTACGTCCTATCGGAGACTGATCCACATCGACTACCTTATCTATATTTTCCAGTCCTTCAATAGACTCGTATTCCAAGGGGTCCTGCAAGGAACGATAGAATTTCTGTGAAAGAATCGGCTGCAAAGTCTCATTAATCAAAGTCGACTTACCGCTTCCGGATACTCCTGTCACACAAATCAACTTACCTAACGGAAATTCAACATCTACATTCTTCAGATTATTTCCTTTCGCTCCTTTCAGCCAGATAGACTTCCCATTCCCTTTTCTCCGCTTGACTGGAATTTCTATTTTCATCTTTCCGTTCAGATATTGCGAAGTCATCGTCTCGGTTTTAAGCATTTCCGACGGAGTTCCGGAGAAAACAACTTCTCCACCCAGACGTCCCGCTTTCGGTCCCATATCAATCACATAGTCGGCAGCCAGCATCATATCTTTATCATGTTCAACTACTATAACAGAGTTCCCCATATCACGGAGCTCCTTCAACGAACGGATCAGTCGCAGATTGTCACGCTGGTGCAGTCCGATACTGGGTTCATCCAGAATATAAAGTACATTCACCAGTTGCGAACCAATCTGTGTAGCGAGACGAATACGCTGGCTTTCACCACCGGACAGACTGACCGAACTACGATTCAGCGCCAGATAATCCAGCCCTACATCCAACAGGAATCTCAAACGCGTACGAATCTCTTTCAGAATCTCAGCAGCGATTTTCTTCTGTTTGTCAGACAGGAACTGGTCCACATTCATCAGCCAGTCATATAGCTCATTAATGTCCATATTTGCCAGCTCATTGATGTTCTTGTCGTGAATACGGAAGTGTAATGCTTCTTTATTCAACCGGGCACCTTTACATTCCGGACAAACAGTGGTCCGTGCAAACTGTTCCGCCCACTTCTGCGCTGTAGCAGATGCATCTTTTTCCTGAAGCATCTGGATATATTTTACGACTCCCTCGTAGGTCACAAAGTAATCGGAAGAAGTCCCTATCAACGAACTTTTGATCTTAATCCGATCGTCAGAACCATACAGGATTTCTTCAACCGCATCGTCTGACAATTCCTTCATCGGAGTTTTTAAAGTAGCCTCATATTTCTCCAGCAAAGCACCAATCTGCCAGAAAATCATCGCATTCTTGTATTTTCCCAAAGGCGCTATGGCTCCTTCATAGATGGAAAGTTCACGGTCGGGAATCACCTTGTCGACATCGATCTGATTAACGACTCCCAATCCTTTACACTTCGGACATGCTCCCTGCGGAGAGTTGAACGAGAAGTTATGAGGAGCCGGTTCCCGATAAGACAATCCTGTGACCGGACACATCAGGCGCTTGCTGTAATGGCGGATATTTTCTGTTTGCGCATCGAGAATCATCAATAAGCCATCACCTTGACGCATCGCAGTTGCCACGCTCTGTTTCAGCCGTTTATCATCTTTATCAGCTACAATCAGTTTATCTATTACAACCTCAATATCATGATTTTTGTAACGGTCGAGCTTCATACCATGTGTCACTTCACGCAGTTCGCCATCTATCCGTACATAGAGATATCCTTTCTTGCGTACCTGTTCGAAAAGTTCTTTGTAATGTCCTTTACGCGAGCGGACCAATGGTGCGAGCAAGTATATCTTCTTTCCTTTATAATCTTTCAGAATCAGATCCAGAATCTGTTCCTCCGTATATTTCACCATCTCCTCACCCGACAAGTACGAATAGGCAATACCTGCACGGGCATAAAGCAGACGAAGATAATCGTATATCTCCGTTGTTGTTCCTACAGTGGAACGGGGATTTTTATTCGTCGTCTTTTGTTCAATGGAAATAACCGGACTCAAACCAGTTATTTTATCGACATCCGGACGTTCCAGATTCCCCAGGAAGTTGCGGGCATAGGCTGAAAAAGTCTCGATATAACGGCGTTGTCCCTCGGCAAATATCGTATCGAAAGCCAAAGAAGATTTACCACTACCACTCAATCCGGTAATCACTGTCAAACTGTTACGGGGAATTTCAGCATCAATATCTTTCAAGTTGTGCACACGAGCACCATACACATTAATATATTCTGTTTCTTGCATATTCATATCCTTCATAAATGGTACAAAATTAATGTTTCCGCCCGAAATATGCTCCTAAAAAAGCACAATATTATTTTCTTAACTCAAATCTTATGAAGATATAGGGCATTATTTGTACCTTTGTTCCTTGATTTCAAGAAC
>ERZ779942.979-NODE-979-length-16463-cov-3.55619_pt1 | contig 16463 bp, 14 predicted proteins | sample MGYA00511941_ERZ779942 | MGnify/ENA primary metagenome ERZ779942 (study PRJEB29588, sample SAMEA2148265) | human gut metagenome | biome: human gut; feature: human-associated habitat; material: faeces | place: Denmark | collected 2008/2010 ... | reverse complement strand
CAGCCGGTATGGTTCCGGCATGGTGTCCGTTTTCTGATGGTGAGAAAATCATTTATAGAGGTTTGGCAGAGAAAATCTTTGAAGCTTCGAGAAAAGGAGTACCGCATGAGAGAAAACAGAAAATGAATTGGGTGAGTATAAATCCCGAATATTTGATGACAGTTTATGATCAGATGGTTGCTGAATCGGGAGCCCGAGTACTCTTCTTTTCAAGAGTTGCCGCTGTAGAAAAAGTAGCCGATGAAACGGTAGATGCTATTATTGTTGCAAATAAATCCGGGCTTGTTGCTTTCAAGGCAAAAGTTTTTATTGATGCGACAGGTGATGGGGATTTGGCGGCATGGGCAGGCGCATCATTCAAAAGAGGAGATGATAGTGGGGTGGTACAGAGCTCATCTTTATGTTTCTCGTTTGCCAATGTCGATAGCTATAACTACAATCTGACGGGGCCTTCATTGCATACTAGCAATAAGAACAGCCCTGTTTATAAAGCGATTGAGTCTGGGAAATATCCATTGATAGATAAGCATTTTAATAGTAATTTTATTGGTCCGGATGTGGTACAGTTCAATGCCGGACATCTTGATAATGTCGATTCAACGGATCCTTGGGCTACTACGCAGGCAATGATGGTAGGTCGGCAAATTGCCGGACAATATTTGGAAGCAATGAAGGACGTTCAACCCAAAACTTTTGGTAGTGCTTTTTTGGTGAAGACTGCTTCTTTGCTTGGAGTCAGAGATAGCCGTCGGATTGAAGGTGATTATACTTTTACGGTAGAGGACTGGAAAGAACGTAGAACTTTTGAGGATGAAATCGGACGTAATTGCTATTATATAGATGTTCATAAACCAGGTCATAAAGAGACGCGTTATAAAAAAGGGGAGTCTCATGGAATACCTTATCGCTGCCTGACACCAAAAGGACTGAAAAATGTATTGACCGCAGGGCGCTGTATATCTACTGATGAAGAAGCATTCGGGAGTTTAAGGGTAATGCCTCCTTGTCTGGTGACTGGCGAAGCTGCCGGAATGGCTGCAGTACATGCTATAAAACAGGCAAGGAATGATGTCCACAAAATCGATACTGATTATCTGCGTAAAAGATTGAAAGAGGAGGGACAATATCTGTTGTAAAGGTAAATGATTTATTATGAATAAAGCAGGAAAATAAGATGAAACTAAAACTCGTAATTAGTCTGACCGGTATATTGATGTTATGTGGATTTACCATGAAACCTTCTACGGATACGACTACAGGTAAAGAGGATAACAGAAATTGGGTACTCGGTCCCTTCGTACGTCCTGAAGGTGCTAATCCCGTAATTTCACCTCAACCTACTTCTTTTTATTGTCCGATGCAGAAGCAGCAGGTGAAGTGGGAAGAGAGTGATACATTCAATCCGGCGGCTACCGTGAAAGACGGGAAAATAGTCGTACTTTACCGGGCGGAAGATAATTCAGCACAGGGCATCGGTAAAAGGACTTCACGTATCGGATATGCTGAGAGCACGGATGGAGTCACGATGACAAAGCTGGATACTCCAGTATTATTTCCAGCGGAAGATAACTTTAAAGGTATAGAATGGCCCGGTGGCTGTGAGGACCCGCGTGTAGCAATGACGGAAGACGGACTGTATGTGATGCTTTATACGGCATGGAACCGGAAGACACCGCGTATCGCTGTAGCCACTTCCCGGGATCTGAAAAACTGGACAAAACATGGACCCGCTTTTGAAAAGGCCTATGACGGACGTTTCACTAAAATAGCCAGTAAATCCGCTTCCATACTGACTAAAGTAAAGAAAGAAAAGCTTGTTATTGATAAAGTAGATGGCAAGTATTTCATGTACTGGGGAGAGTATGCTGTTCATGCAGCTACTTCTGACAATCTTGTGGACTGGTATCCAGTGCTGGACGAGAAGAATGAACTAAAGAAGTTGGCGAGACCGCGTAAAGGTCATTTTGACTGTCAGATGACAGAATGCGGACCTCCGGCAATACGGACTAAAAAGGGGATCGTACTTCTATATAATGGAAAAAATGCAGGAAAAGAGAGGGACACCGATTATCCGGTAGGAGCCTATTGTGCAGGACAACTCTTGTTTGATAATAATGATCCTTATAAAGTTTTGGATCGGTTAGATAAACCTTTCTTTGTACCTGAGGCCTCTTTTGAGAAAAGTGGGCAATACAAAGATGGAACGGTGTTTATTGAGGGATTGGCGTATTATAAGAAGAAATTATATCTCTATTATGGTTGCGCAGACTCGAGAATAGCAGTGGCTGTATGCGATAATGTAAGGAATCTGAAAGTTAGATGATTAGTTGTATATATTCTATAATTGTATAATAAATAAAAATAAGTCGTTATGTGTAAAAAACTACTTTTATTATTGCTTTTGCTACCTTTTCAACTATTATGTGCTCAGACTAAGTTGTTGACGGACTTTCCGGAGGGTTATACCCCTGAAGAGGTCGGCAAGCGTTTGGCATATCGCTTTATAGGTGAGAAGCACGCGCTTCATGCCGGTAAATGGATTGGGTATCCAGAGACGTTTTATTGGAATGGTGCACTAAAATATGCTGCGGTAACAAAAGATAAAGAGCTGATTAAACTTTTGCAGAATAAGTTTGAACCTCTGTTTACATCAGAGAAAGCATTGCAACCGATTATGAATCATGTTGATTTGAATATGTTTGGCAGCTTGCCACTGGAAATGTACCACGTGACAAAAGATAAGAAATACTGGTATCTGGGATTGCCTTATGCTGATTCTCAATGGGAAGTTCCTGCAAATGCCAAACCAAAAGAAAAAGAATGGGCTGAAAAAGGATATTCTTGGCAAACACGTTTGTGGATTGATGACATGTATATGATTACGATTGTGCAGACCCACGCATACAAAGTGACAAAAGACCGTAAATATATTGACCGGGCAGCGAAAGAAATGGTTATGTACTTGGACGAGCTGCAACGTCCGAATGGACTTTTCTATCATGCTCCGGATGTTCCTTACTATTGGGGACGTGGAAATGGATGGATGGCAGCGGGTATGTCGGAGTTGCTCCGGTGTTTGCCCAAAAAACATAAAGACCGTGCCCGTATCTTAGAAGGTTATCAGAAGATGATGAAAAGTTTGAAAGAATATCAGAATGCAGAGGGGTTGTGGAACCAACTGATTGATAAACCTGATTGCTGGACGGAATCATCAGGATCGGCTATGTTTACTTTCGCATTCATAATGGGGGTTAAGAATGGTTGGCTGGATGCTGACGAATATGCACCTGCTGCTCGAAAAGCGTGGCTGGCTTTAGTTCCATACGTTAACGAAAAGAATCAAGTAAAAGCTGTTTGTGTAGGAACAAATAAAAAGAATGACTTGCAGTATTATTATGATCGTCCTCGTCGTACGGGTGATTATCATGGACAGGGGCCCGTCCTTTGGTGTACTGTCGCTCTTTTAGAGAAATAACTGATTATTCCTTGTCCTTGTTTTATTGCTGAGTAAATCACAGTAAATCATATTCCGTAGTTTCCCTTTTTAGAGGGGAAACTGCGGTTCTTTTTATAATAATGGATATGGTTCTATGAAACAGAATATCTCTGATACCGGCAATGGATGGATGGAAAGAAGGACATTATATGTTCTGTTTTGGTATTATTTTATTCATTCTACGTACATTTAGAACGGATTCTTCTACTAATTGCTCAATTTGTTTTACTGAGATAGAGTGATCTTCGCTAATTTTGTACTCGTTGATAAGAGCCGGAATGGCTTGAAAATATATCTAAATAAAGTATTAACAGAATCAGAATTAGTTGCTGATTCATATAATTATGATGAGCTGTATGAACTTAAAATTCTTGCTTTGTGGAATAGCTACTGTACTATTGACCGGAACTGTTAAGGCTGTTGACTATACGCCGGAACAGGTGAATGCACATGTTTCTTTGAAAGTGCCTGGAAATAAGGCCAAGCAGTACCCTTTAATTTTGAAGAGAGTGCAGAATGATAATTCTACCTATCAGTTAGTTGCATCTGAAAGCATTCCGCTGACGATTTCTCAGAAGATCAAAGAAACTAATGGACGTCTACATATTGACATGTGTATTACAGCTCTGGAGGATGTGTACTTTAATTATGGACAGAAGGTAGTTACTGGTTTCCGCCATGACGATTGTTTGTTTTATATGCCCGGATTCTGGTATCGTCGCAATCTGCGTTCACCTAAAGAAGCTCCTTCGTTTCATACATCTGATAGTTGGGTAGTCCGTGAGGACAGGTTGAGTGCTCCACTGACCGGAATTTATAATGAAAAGGACAAGCGATATATGACGGTAAACCGGCTGGATAAGTTTACGACTGACGCTTTGACTACGCATAAAGAAGGTGAAGTAATTCTTTCCGGAAAAACATCTCTGGGCTTTACAGGTTTTGAGAACCAGAATGGAGTGGCTGCCCTTTCTTTCGGTTTTCCTTATCAGGAAGCTCCCAGAAGCTATATCCGTAAATTGACATTGGCTCCTAAGGTAGAAGCTTTTCAGTTATTGAAGAAAGGGGAAAACGTAATGTTAACTTGGGAAATCTCAGAAAGTAGTGCTGATGATTTCTCCGATTTTATACGTCAGACTTGGGAATATTCTTATGATACTTATGCTCCGAAACCTGTTGATACTCCTTATTCTATTCCGGAAATGAAGCAGACACTTAGTCATTACTTTGTGAATAGCTTGGTAAGTAGGCCGGAATTGACCTATAATTCGGGTGTAGGTTTGCGTACGGATGATTGTAAAAGTAATGGTGAGGCAGAAATAGGTTTTGTCGGGCGTGTTCTTTTGAATGCATTCAATGCATGGGAGTATGGCTGGGAGAATAATCGCGAAGAATTGAAAGACAATAGTCTAAAGATTTTTGATAGTTATTTGAAGAACGGTTTTACTCCGGCAGGTTTCTTTAAGGAGTTTGTTAACTTAAACCGTGGATTTGAGGAACCGGTGCATAGTATTCGACGTCAGTCTGAGGGAATTTATGCGATGCTTCATTTCCTGGCGTACGAAAAGGAGCAAGGGCGCAAACATCCGGAATGGGAACAGCGGGTAAAGCAAATGTTTGAGATGTTTCTGAAACTCCAAAATGCTGATGGAAGTTTCCCAAGAAAATTCCGTGATGATTTTACGATTGTTGATAAGAGCGGTGGTAGTACTCCTTCAGCTACATTGCCATTGGTGATGGGATATAAGTATTTCAAAGACAAGCGATATCTTGCCAGTGCCAGAAAAACAGCCGAGTATCTTGAAAAGGAGCTGATCTCCAAAGCTGATTATTTTTCTTCTACACTGGATGCAAACTGTGAAGATAAAGAAGCGTCGTTATATACAGCTACTGCTACGTATTATCTCTCACTGATAACGAAAGGTGAAGAACATAAACATTATGCTGATTTGACAAAGAAAGCCGCATATTTTGCTTTGTCCTGGTATTATTTATGGGATGTTCCGTTTGCTCCCGGACAAATGTTGGGAGATATCGGTATGAAGACTCGTGGTTGGGGAAATGTGTCAGTAGAAAATAATCATATCGACGTATTTATCTTCGAATTTGCTGACGTACTTCGTTGGTTATCTAAAGAGTATAAAGAGAACCGCTTGTCAGATTTTGCAGAGGTGATTTCGACCTCTATGCGTCAGTTGTTACCCCATGAAGGGCATATGTGTGGAATTGCCAAAGTGGGTTATTATCCGGAAGTAGTTCAGCACACTAACTGGGACTATGGAAAGAATGGTAAAGGATATTATAATGATATTTTTGCCCCAGGATGGACGGTTGCTTCTTTATGGGAACTTTATACTCCCGGACGCGCTGAAACTTTCCTGAAAAAATAAAGTGATGCAGGTTGTATCTGGAGAAATCTTTTAAATTATATCATGATGAAACAATTGATTATCTTATTAGTTGTATTTTTAAATTGTTCGTACTTGTCTGCCCAGTGGAAGCCTGCAGGAGAACGAATTAAAACAGAATGGGCTACCAAAATAGATGTTGAGAATGTGTTGCCCGAGTATCCCCGTCCAATTATGGAACGTCCGGATTGGATGAATCTGAATGGGTTATGGAATTATGCCATTGCTCCGGTAGGGCAGGCTGCTCCTCAAAAATATGATGGACAGATTTTGGTTCCTTTTGCGATAGAGTCTAGTTTGTCCGGTGTTGGAAAAAGGCTTGGAAAGGATAATGACTTGTGGTATCAACGCAAATTCTCTGTACCATCAAAATGGAAAGGTGAACGTGTATTGTTACATTTTGGAGCTGTTGACTGGAAGGCTGATATTTGGGTAAATCAAATCAAAATAGGACAACATACAGGAGGTTTTACTCCTTTCTCATTTGATATCACTCCTGCTTTAAAAAATGGAGAGAATGAACTGGTGGTAAAAGTTTGGGACCCTACTGATAATGGTACTCAGCCTAGAGGAAAACAAGTGAATAAACCGTCGGGTATCTGGTATACGCCGGTAAGTGGAATATGGCAGACGGTGTGGCTGGAATCTGTGCCTGCACAGTTTATTACGAACATCAAGACAACCCCTGATATCGACTTGAATAAGTTGGTGGTAGAGGTTGCTACTGATAAGAAGAAGCTTTCGAGCAAAATAGAAGTAAAGGTGTTCGATGGTAAGGAGTTGGTGGCTAAAGGGATTTCTATTAATGGTGTTCCTGTTGAAGTCTCTATGCCAGCTGATGTAAAGTTATGGTCACCGGATTCTCCTTCTCTATATGATTTGGAAATCAGTTTGTTTGAAGGGAATAAGCTGATGGATAAGGTTAAGAGTTATGCTGCTATGCGTAAGTTCTCTACCAAGAGAGATAAAAACGGTATTGTGCGTTTGCAGTTAAATAATAAAGATTTATTCCAGTTTGGTCCTTTAGACCAGGGATGGTGGCCTGACGGTTTGTATACAGCTCCTTCGGATGAAGCTTTGGTATATGATATTCAAAAGACGAAAGATTTTGGCTATAATATGATTCGCAAACATATCAAAGTGGAACCGGCTCGTTGGTATACGCATTGTGACCGTTTGGGAATTATTGTATGGCAGGATATGCCGAGCGGAGATAAAAATCCGGAATGGCAGATGCGTGAGTATTTTACAGGAACGGAAAGAAAGCGTTCTGCAGAATCGGAGGCAACCTATCGTAAAGAATGGAAAGAAATTATCGACTGTCTTTATTCTTATCCTTGTATCGGTACATGGGTGCCGTTTAATGAAGCTTGGGGACAGTTCAAGACTCCGGAAATTGCTGAATGGACAAAGCGATATGATCCTTCACGACTCGTGAATCCTGCTAGTGGTGGTAATCATTATACGTGCGGTGATATGCTTGATTTACATCATTATCCGGGTCCGGAAATGTTTTTGTATGATGCTCAACGTGCTACTGTGCTCGGAGAATATGGTGGTATCGGTTTGGTATTGAAAGAGCATCTTTGGGAACCGGATCGTAACTGGGGATATGTCCAATTCAATACTTCTAAAGAGGCCACTGATAAATACTTGGAGTATGCCAATGTGTTGAAAGATCTGATTCCTCGTGGATTCTCTGCCGCTGTTTATACACAGACTACAGATGTTGAGGTAGAAATAAACGGATTGCTAACTTATGACCGTAAGGTTATTAAACTGGACGAAAAGGCATTGAGGAAGATTAATAGGGAAATTTGTGATGCTCTGAAATAATTGGCTTCAATTATCACATAATATTTATCTGATTGTTGGTATGGGGCGGACTAAAACACTTTTTTAGCCCGCCCTTATAGGATTATCACTAGTTTTCTATCAAACATAATTAAGAATAGATACAATGACTTCAAAAAGAAATTTCTTAGAGAAGGCTGGTTTACTTACTGTTTCTGCTATTAATAATGCATAAAAGGATAGTAGTAGAATCTCTGGTTCCATATGTGATGTATACTTTGCTTACAAGGTGTAGTGATTTTGTACGAAAATATAGTAACTTTGCCTGCATCGTATAATTATAAACTTAAAAAGTCTGTCTATGATAAAGAAAGAGATGAGCGCTCTTTTACTTCTTTGTATCCTGTTGGTTTACAGTGGAAAAAGTAACGCAATGAATAAAGGAGAGAAGAATATTCCGAACAAAGAAGTGAGTGTTGAGTCAGATCGTCTGCCTATTGCTGATCCATATGTGATGCTCTACAATAATAAGTATTATGCCTATGGTACCGGTGGTACAACAGCAGGTGAAGGCTTCGCCTGCTTCTCCTCCGATGATTTGAAAAATTGGAAACGGGAAGGGCAAGCACTGTCGGCTGCAGATTCATATGGAGAGTGGGGCTTTTGGGCTCCGGAGGTTTACTATATTAAATCAAAAAAGAAGTTTTATATGTTCTATTCTGCGGAAGAGCTGATTCCCCGGCAGGTCCCTTCCGGCAAGAAGTAAAACATCCTATTTGGGAGGAAAAGAGCATTGATACCTCTCTCTTTATAGATGATGACGGTACTCCGTATCTTTATTTTGTACGCTTTACAGATGGAAATGTGATTTGGGTAGCTCAGATGACCGATGATTTGATGAAGATTAAGACGGAAACTTTGTCGGAGTGCATAAAAGCGGAGGAACCGTGGGAACTTTTGCAGGCTAAGGTTGCAGAGGGACCTTCAGTCTTGAAGAAGAATGGAACCTATTACTTGATTTATTCAGCCAACCACTATCAGAATAAAGGTTATGGAGTAGGTTATGCTACGTCTGAATCGCCAATGGGACCATGGATTAAATATAGTAAGAATCCGCTTTTACAAGGCGTTGAGGCGATAGGATTGGTAGGTACCGGTCATGGTGCACCTTTCCAATGTAAAGATGGTAGCTGGAAATATATTTTCCATGCCCATTGGAGCAAAGAGAAAATACATCCACGTACTTCCTTTTTTAAGAATTTTGCTATTTCAAACCAAGGAGTCGTTTCTATTAGTGGGAAGGTAATTGAGCCAAGAATCGTGAAATAACAACTCTGATAACTGAAAACGAATCGGGTACTTGACAAATGTTTTTAAATGTTGTATATTTGTAGTTCTAAACCTGAACAGAATCATTTAAGAACGGCAAATAAAATGAGAAAATTAGTATGGAATCATCTTCTATGGTGGTATAATATAGTAACAAATAGTGCTTGTCCCTTTGGTGTATATTAGGGGATAGGATGCTTTAATATAGGAAAAGGCTGCAAACTTTATGAGGTTTGCAGCCTTTTTGTCTTATAAATTCGAAGATTATTCTGTCGATTTCTACTTTAGAGTTTATAATAAACAACAGGGACGTTTATAATAAACGATCACAGTATTTATTATCAACCCGCCTGTCGTTTATGTGCTAAACTGTTGCTATTTTTTGTATGAGTAGAGTGCCCGTTCTCTGATGGTGGCTAGAAGTAGTAATTATAGCCACCATTGGAAGTCGGTAATCTAACGATATAAAGTCCTTAAGTACTTTATTTATGCATGGAGTTCCAGAATAAACCGGCATCCCTTTGTATAACCTGTATCCAACGTCAGGCTGCCATTCATTTTCGTAGCGATGAGTGAACAGATGGGTAATCCCAGGCCATCACCTGTTGTCAGGTCTTTTACCTGTGTGAATGGTTTGAAGAGATTTTCTTGTTGCTCTGCCGAAATGCCTGTACCTGTATCGGTTATGATAAACTGATGGGTGTGTGCGCCGCGTTTCTTGAAGTCAAGGCTGATACGTCCCTGTTCTGTGTAGAAAGCGGCATTTTTCAACAGGTAGAGAAGAATGCGTTCCAGTTGCTCTTTATTTGTTTTTACTTGGAGCTTGGGTGCGTTTACAGAAGGAGTGACGTCTGGTTTCATAAATTCTTTTGCCTTCTCCATCACGTTCTCGCAGAAAGTGCCTGCATTGACTTCTCCCATTTCATAAGGTTCAGTCAGTGAGTTCTCCAAAAGGGAAAGTTCCTGAATATCGTCGCTGAATTGCTTTAAGGCAGCTACTTGTGCCTGCATTTGCTCTGCTTGTTGAGGAGCTTTGGCAGAGAGATCCTTGGCGGAGGCTCCTAAAGTGTTCAGAGTCGGTTCCATCTGCGAGGATATATTCTGAATGAATTTAGTTTTCAAATCATTGTGCTCATTGGCTATGATCACACTCTTTTTAAGTTTGCGGTTACCGGTGATAAATCTCAATAATAAGATGGCGAGTACTATCAATGCGGCTATGAGGATGGCCACAAGTGTACAGAGTCCTATGATGATATATTGCTTGGCAGATAAGGTACTGTCTTTGTCTTGTATAGTCAGCAGGCTTTCATCATATTTCCTTTTCAGGACATTCAGTTCATCCTGAGCAGTCAGGGCTTTTACTGAGTCGGTCCAGACGATATAGCTTTCGTAGGTACGTTCCATTAGTGAAGCATTGTTAGCTTTACGTGCGATGCCGATTAAGGTCTTGTAGCAGTCGCTCACTTTGTCGTAATCCTTCTTTTCCTTGTATTGGTTGATGAGTTTGCGGAAACAGGCATCCCCTTGTGCATTTTGATTGAAAGTATAGTAATAGTTGGCTTTCGTGTAAAGCAGCACTTCCATTAAGGAGTCATTCTTGGCGAGCTTGGCCATCTCTTCCAGCTTGTCCAGTTGGTTTTTGGCTTGTGCAGGATTTTTCAGTGCAATGTACATCTGCAACCGTTCCTTGCTGATAGGGAACCGTAAATCATAAAAGACTTTTTTCTGTTTCTGTTCGCCTGTCCAAATGAATTGTTCCATGTCGCGGCATAGTTCGAAGCCTTCCTTGTAGAAGTTCTCTCTCACATATAAGGCGTTGGCCTGAATACCACACTCTATAGCCTGTGGATAGTTTTCGCGTGCAGCAAATGCCTCGTACGCTTTCTTGAACAGATAACGGGCTTTGATGTAATCTTTCTGCTTCAAGCTACTCAAAGCTTGTTCCTTTAGCTCTGCAGCTTTGTCTTGAGACGCTTGTGCATAAGCTGACAGGTAAAAACAAAATGTAATCAGGAAGGTTACAATGGACGTTTTCATATTGTTGCTTTTTTGTTTATCACAAATGTAAAACAAATATATGAATAAAAAGAGATTGGTGGCAAAAAAGTTTTTGCTGTCCATACGGAGACAGAGGATGTCAGCGTGTGGACAGCAGGAGAGGTTATCTTTCGAATGTGTAAATACTTCTGTGGAGATACTCTTCCCCCGGCATGAGCAGGCAGGAAGGAAAATGCGGATGCGAAGGGGTATCCGGGAAGTACTGCGTCTCCAGGCATACACCGATATCCGGTGTGGGAGCGAGATAGCCGGAGGTATATAATAAAACACCGGGTAAGTCAGTCCTGACAGTCAGCTTTCTACCGGAAAAAGGATCGGATAATACGGCGGCTGTCAATAACGTGTCGGACGATTCTTCTTTCAGGATATAGCAATGATTGTATCCCTTGTTCCAATGTAACTGTTCGTCATCATCGTAAAGATGCATTCCGATACTATGACTGATGGTAAAATCAAACGGACTGTCTTTTACGTCCTGCATGTGTCCGGTAGGAATAAACTGTGAGGTGGTTTCTAATATCCGGGTAACAGGTATCATGAGTTGGTGTTCCGTTATTTTTCGTTTATCGCCGGACAGATTGAAATAGGCGTGATTAGTCAGATTCAGATAAGTGGGGCGATCTGTGATTCCATAATAACTGATTGTCAGTTCATTGGTTTCTGTGAATTGATATTCTATTTTTACGTGTACATTGCCCGGATATCCTCCTTCCATATCCGGAGAGTGGAGAATGAAGCGGATACCGGAATCAATTTGCTCCCATTGCCATATCTTCTTGTGAAAACCGGATGCTCCGCCATGATTGGTGTTTTCTCCATCGTTTTTCTCCAACTGATAAGTAGTGTCTTTGATGGAAAAAGATGCCTGATGAATGCGGTTAGCGAACCGGCCTACAGTGGCTCCCATATAATAGGTGTCTTTTATATATCCTTCAGCGTTATCGTATCCCAACAGAATGTTTTCAAAAATGCCATGTTTATCGGGCATATGGGCTGAAACCCAGCTGGCTCCCAGATTGGTAAGTTCAATGGACGCTCCGGAAGCATTGGTCAACCGGAACAGATAAATGGATTCTCCCGATGGAGTATATCCCCAATGTGTAATAGCGGTATTCATGATTTACTTATTTGATGTGAATCTTTTGTTTACTATCCTTAACCTGCCCAGTTCTCTCTGTCCAAATTACGATAACTGATGGCTTCGGCCAAATGTGAAGGTTGAATCCACTCCATATTTTCCAGATCGGCAATAGTACGTGCCACTTTTAATATACGGTCGTACGCGCGTGCAGAGAGATTGAGACGTTCCATCGCGTTTCGTAGCAGAGAAAGTCCTTTGTCATCCGGATGTGCATAGATGGATAGTAGTTTGCTGCTCATCTGCGCATTACAGTAGATACCGGGGTAATCGGCATAACGCTGTTCCTGTATCCGGCGTGCCCGAATCACTCTTTCCCGAATGATGCTGCTTGCTTCTCCTTGCCGCTGGTCGGATATCTTATCAAAAGGTACAGGAACGATTTCTATCTGAATATCAATGCGGTCCAGTAATGGGCCGGATATTTTGTTCAGATACTTCTGCACCTGTCCGGGACTGCAAACACATGCTTTGGTCGGATGATTATAGTATCCGCACGGACATGGATTCATGGATGCGATGAGCATCAGATTGGCTGGATAACTGATGGTGCTCTTTATACGAGAGATGGTTATCTGCCGGTCTTCAAGTGGTTGGCGCAATACTTCCAGCACTCCTCTGTTAAATTCCGGTAGTTCGCTATTCTTAAAATACTTGCACCATTGTAGAAACTTTCTTATCTTTGCGAGAGGTAAAGACTATTATCTATGCTATTATATTGCATTATAGATAGTTAGCTAATAGTCTTGATTGCAATAATATTAAATGTAACAGATATGAGAGCTGCATTTTTGATTAGGTGCTCAACTAAGAAGCAAGACTATGAGCGACAGGTAAATGACCTAACTAGACTGGCTAAGAAGTTTGGTTATACGTCAAGTGATAATATGATATTTGGTGAGCATATCACTGGTAAAGATGATGCAAGTAAGAGAGATAGGCAGTCTATTCAACGTCTAAAAGATGCTGCTATTAATAAGGAATTTGATGTCGTTTTAGTGTCGGAAGTTAGCCGAATGAGTCGTGACCCTATGTCGGGTCGGTTATATGTTAGACAGCTTATCAACATGGATATTCCTGTGTATTTTAGGGATATTGATACTTGGACTATAGACCCTGTAACTGGCAAGAAAGTTAGAGATGCTGAAACTATTATAGGTGCTGCCTTTGATGCTGCTTGGAAATACATAAAGAGTATGAAAACACAAATAGCATCTGGTAGACGTGATGAACTGGATAACAATCAAATGAGTATAGGACAGCCCTTCTTTGGTTATAAAAGATATGGTGGTAGAGATAAGGGTAAGAAGAATAGTTGGGTGATAAATGATGATGCCGCTAAAGTTGTGGTAGATGTATTTGAAGAATATGTTAAAGACGGTGCAACACTGAAATCTACAGCTTTGGCTATTACTGCCAAGTATGGTGAACAATTTAATAAGAAATTCAGCATAGGGACTATAGAGCATATTTTAACCTTTGAACCTTATTGTACTGGTATAAAGGTTGTATCTCTTACTGACCCAGATACAGAAGATGTAGATGAGTTTGAAGTCGAGATACCTACTATCATAACTAGGGCTATGTTCGATAAAGCCACCACTAAGAGAGCTACAAATAGAACTGCTAGAACTCCTTATCCAAAACAGGCTACTTATATATTGAGTAAACTTCTTAAATGTCCTATCTGTGAACACTCATTAACTCCACAGAAACGTGGTGGAGATAAGGGGGATAAATATAGATTGATGAATGGGAAGGTAGCTATTAGGTGGTCATGTATGTCGGGTATCAATAATGCTACAGATTGTAGTAGTCGCATTACAATTAGTAATGAGAAATTAGAAGCTATTATTTGGGGCTTAGTTAAACAGGAGCTAATAGGATTTGCCAATTTGAATGATGAAGATAGAGTAGCTAAGGTGGAGGAACTTACCGATAAAATAACCAATTTGGAAATGAATATAGCCAACTTTACATCTCATATATCCAACATGGATAGATTGATAGAAAGAGCTTATAGTGCTTATATGGATGCTCCGGATTCTGTAATGGATATAGCTAAAGATAAGTACTATAAAACCCTAACTAAGTGTGAGAATGAGAGAGCGGAGTGCAAGGATAAGATAGAAGCTTTAAGTGCAGAGAAGTTAAGATTGGAGAATATGAGAACGTTCTTCAACCAACCTACTTTACCAAAGGATGCCATTGAGAAGGCAGAATCAGACCCTATTAAAATGAGGAACTTAGTAATGGAACTAATAGACAAGATATATCCTTATAGGATTACAACCTATGTATCATCAGCTACTAATAGGATAATGAGGAATGGTATAGTTTTATTGGAAGTATATACTATAAATGGAATTTATAACGTACTATATGACGGTAATCAGAGGAATAACAAGGTAGCCTATTATATTAGTGGTGTTTATGCTACATTTCAAAATGGAAGGAATAAGTTTGATGCTTATGATACTGGAGAGTACTTTGTTATCTCTCATGCTACATTGGTGACTGAAACAGAAGATGTAGATATGTTAGTAACCTTTAATGAACTGATAAAGATATGTATGCAGAATGGTTGGGAAATAGATTATACTTACAAGATGTAATATTTCACTGAATATAATTATTAACTAGTAAATGTGGTTGATTATTGAAAATGAGGTTGTGCCAATGTCTTGACACAACCTCACGAAAGATGCTATTGGGCGTTTAATGCAGCTAAAGCTGCTTCTAAAGCTTCTTTAGACATGCCACTCAATAACTGTGCTTGACTTGAATGTTTCAGTTCTGTACAGTTCTTAATCCATTCACTGTAAACTGCTATTCTTGCATCACACCAAGAAACAAGGTCGGAAGCTGTTGCTCCCTCTTTATACCACATTCCATAAGTTCTATGCATTTCTGCACGTTTACGTTCTTCAGCACTCTTTGCATTTGCATTTTCCAAATTTGACATAGTTTTAATTATTAAGTTAATAATACATTTATTACCAGCAAACCTTACTGGATATTCAGATTATAAGCTAGTAAATTAACTATTATCTGGAAATGCGTTACAAATGTAGTATGAAATTTAATAACCTCAAAGGAATAATAAGGATTTCTTGTATGATAATTAATTCTTATATAATAATTGATTTATACGTAATATTGTATCTAGCCTATCAAGTATTATCTAAACAAGTTATTTGAATGGCTAGGTAATAATACTACTAGTCCATACTAATAGAGCTATTAGAAGCAAGTATATAGGAATTTACTAAAGTAAGGTAGGATATATGGTTATACAAAGACTTTATATCCTACGTTTCTCATCATATCCCAGATTATAGAACTTCTTAAACATCTCCCAAATGTAGCCAATAAATCCAATTACGATAAATGGTAGGAAAGGCAGAAGAAGGCTACTCCAACCATAGCCCAAACACAACCCTACAATTACGCCAATGACATATAAGGCTGTTATAATTCCACAACCTATCATTACTCCTCTTCCTCCTGCCATTACGTATTTAATTGGAGCATTAGGAGTGAAGAAGTCTGGTTCTTTATTCTCTGATTGATTATTATTCATATTAGTTTATTTATAGTTACGAGATATTAGTTTAATTCTTATCTTTGTAGTAGAATTTCATAAAAGTTGCTAGTTATGGGTGTTCTATTGGTTACAGGTATTTTGAAGGAGATAACATGTTTACAAGCTGTTGCTGATGATGAAGCGTGTAAATATGGTTACGAGTCGTGGATAGCCTACTGTTATAAAACCAATATATTTACAAGATTCATTACTATATGCCCTTGCTGTAAGAAGTCATTTACTAATGACAACCCTGCTGTTGGTGAGCATGTACTTGCTGAATATGGACGACTAGATACAGAAGGTCGACTTATTTATACCAAGTGTATTACTCCTATCTGTAAGAAGTGTAATGACCGTTTTAAGAACAATCAAGCTTGGAAAGTATTTAAAGTCCGTGGTTATCATTTATGTCGAGTACCTAATAAGCCACCTAAACGGTAAACTTTAACATCAAAGAATATATCTTAATGATTAAATCTAATAGAACAAGAATATAGCTCGATTTCTTGTAAAGTTACTGATTATTAATCTATTAAACCAATGAATCATGTTAAAGTAAGTTACCGTTACATTTCTTGAATATCTCTTCAATCGTAAGCCCCCGATAAAGTACCCGTATAAAAAAGAATCGCTATAGCAAATCGAACA
>ERZ779942.976-NODE-976-length-16539-cov-3.18582_pt1 | contig 16539 bp, 17 predicted proteins | sample MGYA00511941_ERZ779942 | MGnify/ENA primary metagenome ERZ779942 (study PRJEB29588, sample SAMEA2148265) | human gut metagenome | biome: human gut; feature: human-associated habitat; material: faeces | place: Denmark | collected 2008/2010 ... | reverse complement strand
TGCCCTTTTGCAAAATAGTTTTTGGCGGCCTCGTACTTGTATTCGTAATCGGTACTTTTCAGCAATTTGTTGTACTCTCCACACGATGTCAGAGAGGCTGCTGCGAGCAAAGTTATAATGATATTTTTCTTCATCCTTTTAAAAAATATTGCGCAAAGTTACTTATTCGCGGGGAATTAACCAATTAATCTATGTTTTTTAATACATAAAAGGCGTTAAACATCGACGAAAAGAGAAAAAATGACGTCAAACGGGAAGCTGCCAACAGTCAATAATAAACGGTGAACGACAAACAAGTAGTGCCATGCTCATACACCAGCCCTACTGTTCCTCGTTCACCGTCCGCTTGTATTGTCAGTCACCCGGTTACAGCTTATACAATTCGCTCGCAGCCAACAGATCGACTTTCTTTTCTTTCAGTACTTCAATACACTTATCCATATTGCTGGGACGAATCACAACATTTGCCACATTATTATTGGCAAATGAATACATGTATTCGATAAAGACGCCCTCTGCCGACAAGAATCCCAGCACTTTTGCCAAAGCTCCCGGCACATTCGGACAGCTAATACCAACTACATCTGTTATATTCACAGCAAAATGATTATCTTTCAATGCTTTATATGCTTTATCCGGATCGGATACAATTCCACGCAAAATGCCAAAATCAGCATTTTCGGCGATGCACAAGGCAGAAAGATTGATATTCTCTTTTGCCAGCACTTCAGTCACTTCCGTCAAACGGCCGGACTTGTTTTCCAAAAAGATAGAGAGTTGTTTTGCTACCATTATCGTAAAGTTTTAAGTTTTAAATACAGGTATTAGGTAATATGTATTAAATATCAGCCATGCGGATTCCATTTACAGCTACGATAATACTTAATACCTATTACTTAATATCTATTTCAAATTTTTCTGTTGTCAATCACTCGTTTTGCTTTGCCCACGCTACGTTCAATGCTACGCGGCTCTACCAGCTTTACATTCACTCCCAGACCAAGCACACTTTGCAGACGACCTGCCAGCTTCTTCTTCAACGCCAGCATGCGGTTTATCTCATCCGAATAGAAATTCGGACGCACTTCTACCTGAAGTTCCATGGTATCGGTATTGTTTTCACGGTCCACTATTAACAAATAATGTGGTTCGAACTCTTCCATCTCAAGTATAACAGACTCTATCTGAGTCGGGAATACATTCACACCACGGATAATCAGCATATCGTCACTACGTCCCAAAATACGATCCATACGAACCAATGTACGCCCGCAGGAACATTTATCATAATGCAACGCTGTCAAATCACGCGTACGGTAACGGAGCAATGGCATTCCTTCCTTTGTCAGATGAGTAAACACCAGTTCACCCGTCTGCCCGGGTTCTATCGGCAACAATGTATTCGGATCTATAATTTCCGGGAAATAATGATCTTCATTCAAGTGCGTGCCATGCTGGCATTCACACTCATAACCGACACCCGGCCCGGCTATTTCACTCAATCCGTAGATATCATATGCTTTGATACCGAGCTTATCTTCGATTTCATGACGCATATTCTCTGTCCAGGGCTCTGCACCGAAAGCTCCCGCTTTCAGCTGGAACTCTTCACGCGGATAACCGGAATCTTTAATGGCATCCGCCAGATAAAGCGCATACGAAGGAGTACAGCAAAGAACAGTTGATCCAAAATCATGCATTAATGTGATCTGTTTCTCTGTATTACCACTGGACATCGGAATCACAGACGCTCCAATATTCTCAGCTCCGGCATGTGCTCCTAACCCACCGGTAAAAAGTCCATATCCATAAGAAACCTGAAATATATCTGAACGACCTGCTCCATAAGCAGTAAAAGCACGTGATATACATTCCGCCCATGATGACAGGTCTTTGCGGGTGTATCCCACTACTGTCGGCTTTCCGGTAGTACCGGAAGAAGCGTGAATGCGCACAATCTGGCTCATCGGTACAGCACAAAGTCCAAAAGGATAATTATCTCTTAAATCATGTTTCGTAGTAAACGGCAGTTTCACGATATCGTCAATCGAATTGATATCATCCGGGGTTATACCCATTTCCTGCATTTTCTTCCGATAGAAAGGCGTGTTGTGATAAACGTAATCCACAATTTTCTTGAGTCGTATGCTTTGAATCTTGCGAAGACTTTCGCGGTCCATACACTCAATGGTCTCATTCCAAATCATGTTCTCTTGGTATTATTAGTTGTATGAATCTGTTTCATGATATTAATATGTTGCAAAGTAAAGGATTTATTTGGAAAAATGATTTGTAATCTCAATTATTTTGCCGAATATTGCTCCACTTTTTAGGATTTAACTATGAATTTTGAACTAACATCAGCTTACAAACCTACCGGGGACCAACCGGAAGCCATCGCTCAGCTCACTGAAGGGGTACTTCAGGGAGTTCCTGCACAGACATTATTGGGAGTTACCGGGTCGGGAAAAACATTCACCATCGCCAATGTGATCGCCAACATCAACAAACCTACGTTGATATTGAGCCATAATAAAACACTGGCAGCGCAGCTATACAGTGAGTTCAAGGGATTCTTCCCTAATAACGCCGTAGAATACTACGTTTCATATTATGACTATTACCAGCCGGAAGCCTATCTGCCGAATTCAGACACTTATATAGAAAAGGATCTTGCCATTAATGACGAGATTGACAAACTGCGTCTTGCTGCTACCTCTTCTCTGTTATCCGGTCGGAAAGATGTAGTAGTCGTATCCTCTGTTTCCTGTATCTATGGTATGGGAAACCCGTCGGATTTCTATAAAAATGTAATTGAAATTGAACGGGGCCGGATGCTCGACCGCAATGTTTTCCTGCGTCGTCTTGTAGATAGCCTGTATGTCCGTAACGATATTGAACTGAATCGAGGCAACTTCCGCGTAAAAGGAGATACGGTAGATATTTATCTCGCTTATTCGGACACCTTGCTTCGCGTCACTTTCTGGGGGGATGAAATTGATGGCATAGAAGAAGTGGACCCGATTACCGGCATGACTACCGCCCCTTTCGAAGCTTATAAGATTTATCCCGCCAACCTATTCATGACCACCAAAGAGGCTACTCTTCGCGCTATTCATGAGATAGAAGATGATTTAACCAAGCAAGTAGCATTCTTCGAATCTATCGGTAAAGAATATGAAGCCAAACGACTGTACGAACGGGTGACCTACGACATGGAAATGATCCGGGAATTAGGACATTGTTCCGGTATCGAGAACTATTCCCGTTATTTCGATGGCCGTGCTGCCGGCACACGTCCTTATTGTCTTCTCGACTTCTTCCCGGACGACTTTTTGCCGGTTATTGACGAAAGCCATGTAAGCATACCGCAGGTCCGCGCAATGTACGGAGGCGACCGTGCCCGTAAAATCAATCTGGTAGAATACGGCTTCCGATTGCCTGCTGCCATGGACAATCGTCCTCTGAAGTTTGAAGAGTTTGAAGAGATGACAAAGCAAGTGATTTATGTCAGTGCCACACCGGCGGAATATGAACTGATACAATCGGAAGGAATCGTTGTAGAACAGGTTATCCGTCCTACCGGCCTGCTTGATCCTGTCATCGAAGTGCGACCGAGCCTCAACCAGATTGACGACCTGATGGAAGAGATTCAGCTCCGCATCGAAAAAGAAGAACGGGTACTTGTCACAACACTTACTAAACGTATGGCGGAAGAGTTGACCGAATATCTTCTCAATAATAATGTAAGATGCAACTATATTCACAGCGATGTAGATACGTTAGAACGTGTGAAGATCATGGATGACCTGCGACAAGGTGTTTACGATGTACTTATTGGCGTCAATCTGCTCCGTGAAGGACTTGACTTGCCGGAAGTATCTCTTGTCGCTATCCTTGATGCCGATAAGGAAGGATTCCTCCGGTCCCATCGGTCATTGACCCAGACAGCAGGACGTGCCGCCCGTAACGTAAACGGAAAAGTGATTATGTATGCTGATAAAATAACGGACAGCATGCGGCTTACGATCGATGAAACAAATCGTCGACGTGAGAAACAGCTGGCTTACAATGAAGCAAACGGTATCACTCCACAGCAGATCAAGAAGGCCAGAAACTTGTCTGTATTTGGCAATGCCGGCTCGGAAGCCGATGAAATGTTGAAGGAAAAACATGCTTACGTGGAACCTTCCTCTCCTAATATTGCAGCCGACCCTGTTGTACAATACATGAGTAAAGCACAAATGGAGAAGAGCATAGAACGTACCCGTAAATTAATGCAGGAAGCTGCCAAAAAGCTGGAATTTATCGAAGCCGCCCAATATCGGAACGAATTATTAAAACTGGAAGATTTGATGAAAGAAAAATGGGGATAAACGGCTCATAAATATCAATAAATCTATAACAAACCCGCACTTTTGCTAATTAGTGTTATAAAAACACCTATTAAGGATGAATAATTTGCTAATATCACAGAAGTCCGTATCTTTGCACTGTGTTTTTCATAGTATTAGATTTAAGGTTAACAAAGGTTGGAGCAAGGCGTTGCTCCTTTTTTTATGTCCATACGTTATCTAAGCTTTTTCAATTCTATAAAATAATATACGAATGCCTTGGCCAATGTTCCATAATAGACTCTACTTTGGAATCTTCAGTAACCAAATAATCGATATCCCCCCAAAGAAGCTATAGTATAGTCTTCAGCCACCGAATATCCGCAAAGTCTAACAGAAAAACAAGAATGGCTCAACAAACATTTCCCTTTCATCACATGGGAGCAAATGATATTTTGCGGACGCAAAGACAGTATCAAAGGAGATATAATGATTGACGATCATCCCAAAAATCTCAGAGTTTCTGATGGTGAAAAATATATTTTCACCCAACCGCATAATATTTTTATAACAGATTATAAGCGAGTAAATAGTTGGAATGAGATTATGACACTTTTCTAGTCTTTTCCACAACCTAAGAGCAAGAAAAAATGCCTCTTAATTTCTTTTCAAGAGGCATTTTTTTATATATTCTATTGACTAATTCATTCACTAAAGTGCCTTTTCAATAGCTTGTTTGATCAATGTTTCCATGACTTCATATCCCTCACCTGTCGGATGTACTCCATCTTTTGTATATTGAGGATTCAAAGCCTTGTTCTCGCCAACTACCATCGGCTGATAATAGTTCACAAACGGAATTTTGTTAGCCTTGGCATAAGCTTCTATACGGGCATTCAGTGACTGAATCTTTTGAGGAGCATCCTTGATCTCCCGTCTCCATGGAAATTCAGCAGCCGGCAGCACTGAAGTCAGAATCACCTTTATTTTATTTGCTTTCGCTAACTCTGCCATAGATGCAATATTTCCGAATGTATAATCTTCATTATACGGACCTGTATTTTCAGCCACGTCATTTGTTCCCGCATTAATGACAACCAATGCCGGAGCAAGATTTATCACATCTTCCCGAAAACGAAGTAAAAACTGATAGGAAGTCTGTCCGCTGATACCACGGCCAATATATCCATTCGTTTTGAAAAAGTCAGGATGCGTCCTCACCCATCCTTCCGTAATGGAATTGCCCATAAAAACAACTCTTTTTTCTTTCTTCACAGGTTGCGCAAGTGTTGCATTCTCTTTCGCATAACGTTTAAAGTCAGCGAACTCATGTTTCTGTGCATAGATCTCTCCTACCGAGAAACTCAAACAAACAACAGCCAATAACATCCATTGACCCAATTTTTTCTTTTCCATATACTTATAATAAAGATTAGTAATTCAAATTGCATGCAAAGATAAAAAAACTCTTTATATGAACGATTAAATACCGAATATCCGTTAAGTGAAGAAGTAATTTTCTTAATCTATGTTATATAACATGGATTTTTCTTTGGATTATTTGCAGATTTCACAGAAGTCCGTATCTTTGCACTGTGTTTTTCATAGTATTAGATTTAAGCAAGGCGTTGCTCCTTTTTTTATGCCTATACATTTGGAATCCTGAAAAAGAATGGTATTTTTGTAAATCATAATATCCTAAAAAATACTGCCATGAAAAAACTCATAACTCTCTTCTTTATAAGTATACTTAGTCTTCAGATGTACTGTTCCGCACAAGAGATATTGAACGTAGATTATTCTGCCATCAAGGAATATGTAACCGACCATAGTACGGAATTTCAGAAACTCATGCAACGTTTTGAGGAAAATGATAGCCTACTCACCCGCCAGGATTATGCCATGATATATTACGGATACTCCTTTACTCCTGCCTATAAAGGAAGTATGGATAACTTTCAGGATCTCCGGAAACTGATTAAAGAGCAAAAATATGAAGACGCTTATAATACCGGTAAAGAACTGCTGAAAAAGAATCCTGTATCTCTTCAATTATTATACAACATGTACGGATTAGCAGGTTTACTTGAAAAAGATATCCAGGAAATAAAGCATTATTCGAAGCGATACGCAGCCCTTCTTACTATGATTTCCCTTACAGGAGACGGCACAAGTGAAGAGACAGCATTCAAGGTTATCTGCGTTAATGATGAATACCAGCTACTGAACATGTTATTCAGAATGGAAAACATGAAAAGTCAATCGCTAGTCAATAAATGCGATCTGATAGAGTTTGATAAATGCCAGCATTATGAAGGCAATCAAATGTACTTCGACATTAGCCGTTCCCTTGATTATACGAGTAAATTATTCGGGAAATGAAAAGTAGGTTTGCTTTTGGGGATCTCTCCCAAACTTAAATACAAAAATAATAACTTATAATAAACTTGAAATAACTAATTAAATAATGGAATCAGAAATTCAACTCAACGACCACAACAAACAGGAATATCCTCCCATGCATACAGATGAGACACATTATCTTATTTTTTAGACAAAAGAACATAAGAACAAAAAAGAAACATGGAAATAGAAAGTTTGATAAAAGCTATTATCCAGTGTGCTTATAATGTAAGAACACACCTTGCAGCAGGTTTTCTTGAAAATGTTTATCAGAAAGCATTGATGATAGAATTAAAAAAAAAGGGTATTCATGCAGATACAGAAACTCCTATAAATGTATATTACAAAAATGAAATTGTAGGAGAATTCAGAGCAGACATAATCGTAGAAGGAGAAATAATCATTGAACTTAAAGCGGTACAGCATCTTCTTCCTATACACGAAACCCAATTAGTAAATTACTTAACCGCTACCAATACAGACCACGGCTTATTAATAAACTTTGGTGGTGAACGTATCGAAATAAAAAGAAAATTCAGAGAATATAAACATAAAAATAACGCATAAGAAAAAATATGTTCTTTTGTTCTTATGTCTAAAAGCAATAAAAATTTGTCTATTATGGAAATAAATCAAGCAGCCCCCAAATTTCAGGATGTGTCAATCGCGCCTATGCATACAGCAGAGCATTTATTAAATGCCACTATGGTAAAAACCTTTGGTTGCCTCCGCTCAAGAAATGCCCATATAGAAAGGAAAAAGAGTAAATGCGACTATATTCTTTCTGTATGTCCCACGGAGGCGGAAATACAAATGATCGAAGATAAAGTAAATGCAGCTATCGACCAAAATCTGCCCGTTACTGTAGAATTCATGACTCATGAAGAAGCAAAAGACATCGTAGACCTGAGCAAACTTCCCGCTGATGCCAGTGAAACCCTTCGTATTATACGTATCGGAGATTACGACGCCTGTGCCTGTATCGGACTACATGTATCCAATACTTCAGAAATAGGAACTTTCAAAATCATCAGTCATGATTATGATGAAGAAAGACAAGTATTAAGGTTGAGATTCAAGCTTCTTGAGAAGAAATAGAATATCAAATTAATATCTATATTATATAAAATAAACAAACACAGGCTACATTTTGTCATCAAACAAGATAAATTGACATTATCAAGATGACAAATAGACACTTACAGCCTCAAATATCTTTTGGCATAAGGTTTGCACTTATAACAGCGAACGACGGTTCGAAAACGGACGGCAAGAGTCGAAAATTCCTCTCTGCAGAAAGCGACGACCCGAAGTTCAAAATTGAATAAACCGAATGTTTAACTAAAAGATAGGAGACTAAGATTATGATGCCTGTTAGAAGAACTCAAAACTGGTTACCAAGTATTTTTAACGATTTCTTTGATAACGATTGGATGGTAAAAGCAAATGCTACCGCACCTGCAATCAATGTTTTTGAAACAGAAAAAGAATACAAAGTTGAACTGGCTGCTCCGGGGATGACAAAAGAGGACTTCAATGTTCGCATTGATGAAGAAAATAACCTCGTTATCACCATGGAGAAGAAGACTGAAAACAAAGAAGAGAAGAAAGAAGGTCGCTATCTACGTCGCGAATTCTCTTATTCCAAGTTCCAGCAGACTATGATTCTACCGGATAATGTAGATAAAGAAAAAATATCTGCCGCAGTAGAAAACGGAGTATTGAATGTTCAACTTCCTAAGATTTCTGAAGAAGAAGTGAAGAAAGCCGAAAAGCAAATCGAAGTAAAATAACACAGTAACCGCAATTCACCTCAAGCGGGTGAAGAGATAATAAAAAAACAGCTCTTTCCGATCATAAAGGAAAAGAGCTGTTTTTTATATAGTCCCATTACCCGACTATTGATTTTTCCGGTAGCTGAACACTGCCCAGCTATTGAAAACCAGGGCAAAAAGAAACAAGACTCCTATTTCAGGCAGCAATTCCAGTAAGCTGCTTCCCTTAAGATATACCATACGCATTGCTTCCATAAAGTACTTCAACGGATTAAAATAAGTGATCACCTGCGCCCACTCAGGCATGCTGCTCACCGGTGTAAATAGTCCGCTCATCAACATCAGAATCAACATAAAAAAGAACATCACAAACATGGATTGCTGCATAGTTGCCGAATAATTGGATATGACAAGCCCGAAACCGGACATAACAAACACAAACAGAATCGCCAAAAAATAAATCACAATAAAGTGTCCTACAGGAGTTATTCCATAAAGCAACCAAGATAATAAAAAGCACAAAGTCAATACGATAAAGCCTGTGATCCAGTAAGGTAGAAGTTTGGCCAGAATAAAAGTAAACTTCGGTACAGGGGTCACATTAATCTGTTCGATGGTTCCAACTTCTTTCTCACTAACGACATTCAAAGCAGGTAAAAAACCGCATATCAGAGTCAGCAACATTCCCATCAGTGCAGGAATCATATAAAGCTTATAATTCAGATTCGGATTAAATAATCCCTGCGTATCGATACAAATAGAAGGGGCACTACCCGAAGCTGAAACGGCATCAGGACGTTCCGCACGTAATTCGGTTGCGTAATTATTGATAATAGTAGCCAGATAAGAACTGCCCAACCCTCCTTTCGTTCCATTTACCGAATTGGCGGCAATCAAGATATGAGCTTCCCCTTTGTTCATCCAATCCTTTTCCAAATGACGGGGTATCTCCATCACAATATCCGCCGTTCCCAATTCAATATTCCGCAATCCATCCGCATAAGATGCCGGAACTTCCGTCAGAGGGAAATAAGTAGAAGCCGCAATCTTATTCACCAACCGCTGAGAAATAACCGAATGGTCGTTATCAACGATATTCAGCTGGATATTCTTTATTTCCATATTCACGGCCCAAGGCATCAGCAACATGATCATACAGGGAAAGACAAGAATCAATCTCGGCAAGAACGAATTGCGTAGCAACTGTTTAAACTCTTTTTCTATCAGAAATTTTATCATAATAAATTCCTTTATTCCAATCGATATTTAAATTTCTTGATGCTGATTGTAATAAGCACTATAGCCATCAGCAATAAAATGCCAATCTCTTTAAGTACCAGCACAACCGGCACTCCTTCAATCATCAGTTTGCGTACAGCCTGTATATACCAACGGGCCGGAATAATGTCCGATATGACCTGAAGAACTATTGGCATGCTTTCTACCGGAAAAATCATGCCGGACAAAACCATGGTAGGCATCATCAATATCATACCGGATGCCAACATTGCCGCCACCTGTGTACTTGTCACTGAAGAAATCAGCAAGCCCAAAGCCAGCGATACGAAGATAAAAAGCAAGGATACCATCACCAGCCAGAATAAACTCCCCACTACCGGCACATCCAGCACAAAGACTGAAAGCAACAGAATAGTAGTCAGATTGACAAACGATAAAACAAAGTAAGGAATTGCCTTCGCCAACACAATAAATAATGGTTTTACCGGAGATACCAGCAATACTTCCATGGTACCGGTCTCTTTTTCACGGACAATGGAAATAGAAGTCATCATCGCGCAAATCAACATTAAAATCAATCCCATAACCCCGGGCACAAAGTTATAGGCACTCTTCATTTGCGGATTATACAATAATTTGATATCCGGAATCAAACGGGAAACAGAAACGTTGGAAGGCAACATTTCCTGCCCCACCGAAGAAACAATACTGGCAGCGTAATTGGTTTGCGAAGTAGACATATTAGGATCAGTTGCATCTGCTATCAGCTGCACACGGGCATCTCCCTTATAAAGTCCGTCAGCAAAACGCTCTCCAAATACAATCGCCACATCAATCTTATTTTTCCGGAAGGCAGCCTCCATTTCCTGCGGAGAATGAAAGCGGGCAGTAACCGTGAAATATTCACTCGCATCCAGACGGTCTATAATTTTCCTTGTCACCACATCATTCGAAGGATCAAGAACAGCCAGCCGGACATTCTTCACTTCCGTACTGATAGCAAACCCAAACAGGATAATCTCTACGACCGGCATTCCCAACAGAATCAACATCGTACGCCGGTCACGGAAAATATGATAAAATTCTTTCTTTACGAAAGCTATAAATTGTTTCATAATCAATCTGCTTTACGCACCGCATGGCGGGCAAGTTGTTGAAACACATCATCCATCGTCTCCACACCAAACTGCTCTTTCAGTCGAGTCGGTGTATCCAGCGCCTTGATCTGTCCGTCTACCATAATCGATATCCGGTTACAATATTCCGCTTCATCCATGTAGTGTGTGGTAACAAAAACAGTTATTCCCCGATCGGCTGCCTGATAAATCAGTTCCCAGAATTGTCTGCGGGTAGCAGGGTCCACTCCTCCGGTCGGTTCATCCAAGAACACAATCTTCGGTTCATGAAAGATAGAGACAGAAAAAGCCAGCTTCTGCTTCCAACCCAAAGGAAGGCTTTTTACCAGTGTATTCCGTTCGTCTGCAAAGCCGAGGCGTTCTAACAATTCCTCTGTCTTTTCTTCAATTTCCTTATCCTTCATTCCATAGATCCCGGCAAAAAGGCGGATATTCTCCCACACTTTAAGATCTTCATACAAAGAGAATTTCTGGCTCATATATCCGATATGCTTTTTTACCTGTTCAGCTTCGCGGAAGATATCATAACCGGCCACCTTGCCTACCCCCGATGTCGGACGGCTCAATCCGCAAAGCATGCGCATTGCAGTTGTCTTACCTGCTCCATTGGCTCCAAGAAAACCGAAAATCTCTCCGCGTTTCACCTGAAAAGAAATATGGTCGACTGCCGTAAAATGCCCAAAGCATTTAGTCAGCTGATCCACTTCAATAACAGGAACTGCCATATTCTGCGCTTCCTCCCGTTCCAAAGGTGGCGGACAAAGAATAGAAGCAAATTTCTGAAGAATCCGTTCGGGTGTATCAATCCCATGCACCTGTCCATGATTAATAAAAGCAATCCGGTCACATTGACGAGCCTCATCCATAATAGGAGTTGAAACAATAATTGTAATCCCCTGCTTCCTTAAATTACGGAGCATCTGCCAGAATTCTTTTCGCGACACGGGATCTACCCCGGTAGTCGGCTCATCCAGAAATAAAATATCAGGTTTGTGAATCAGAGAACAACTTAACGCCAGCTTCTGCTTCATACCTCCTGACAAAGCTCCTGCCCTTCTTTTTTTTAAACGGCTCAATCTGCTGATAGATATCTTTAATCAAATCATAGTTTTCCTGTATCGACGTATGAAAGACTGTCGCAAAAAACTCCAGATTCTCCTCCACAGAAAGATCCTGATAAAGCGAGAATCTTCCGGGCATATACCCTACTTTCGTGCGAATCAACTTGTAATCCGTCACCACATCCAGTCCGTTGACAATCGCCGTGCCTTTATCAGCCAGCAATAAAGTAGTCAGAATACGGAATAAAGTACTCTTACCCGCCCCATCGGGACCGATCAGCCCAAAAATTTCTCCCCGCTCTACTGCAAAGGAAACCTCTTTCAATGCCTCTACTTTCCCGTAGTTCTTACTGACTCCCTTTACAACAACTATGGATTCTCCTTTTTCCATACCACACCTCCATACATACCAATCTTCAGCGAACCGTCATTTTTCACGGCAATCTTTACCGCATATACCAGATTGGCACGTTCATTTTTAGTCAGGATAGTTTTGGGAGTAAATTCCGAACGGTCGGAAATCCAGGTGACCACACCGGGATAAGCTTTCTGTTCCGAATTTCCATAATCGGAGTACACAGTCACTTCATCTCCCAGCTTCACCTGAGACAATTGTTCTGAAGTGACATAAGCCCGCAGATACATCCGGTCAATCTCTCCCACTTTAAACAGCGGCTTGCCAACAGATGCCAGTTCTCCCGCTTCCGCATATTTAGCCAGTACCGTACCTTCGATAGGCGACAGGATATGACATTTGTTCAACTGATCTTCAACTTGTACCACTTGTATACCGACCGAATTTCCTTGTTCCGTCAGGCTGTTCGTACTATTCAGCAATGATGATTCCTGTGCAATCAACTGTCGCTGAAGCAAAGCGATCTGCGAATCCCAGTCGTCCAGCTGTTTCTGGTTAGCAGCTCCGGCAGCAAGCAGGTTCTCCACCCGTTTCTTTTCCCGTTGAGCCGTAGCTATTTGTTGTTTGGTAGCAGCTATCTGCTTTGCCAGGTCGGGACGTTGGCTCTCTACCGACTTCATACTTGCTTCCAGTTGCAGCTTCTTCAGATATAATTGGACGGTATCTACCAAACCGACTTCTTCACCGGCTTTCAGCCTTGTTCCTTCCTCTACTTCCAGTCGCAGCAATTTTCCTGACGCTTCAGCAGAAACGGTCACTTCCGTAGCTTCAAATGTTCCCGTTGCATCATAGTCGGGCACTCCATTCCCACAGGCAGCAAACATCCATACCGCCATCCCGTATATTCCTATTTTTGTCATTCGTTTCATATCCGAAAGATTTTATTAATGATTAGTAGTATATTTCAATTGATAAATGCCCATCAGCCGTTGAATCTCATGCATTGCTTTCGCCTGACGTGCAAGGCTCTCATTCGTCAGTTCTCTAAGCATCTCGGTCACCGTCAGCGTACCATTTGCAACTTTGGCTTCCGCAGCCCGACGAATATTAGTACGCAACCGGATAATTTCATCATCATCCTGCATCTGCTTTTCCAACGAACGGATAGACTGATCTTGCTGTGTCATTTCCAGTCGTGTATTAAAAAGAAACACATCCCGATTGCTGTCCAGTTGTTTCCGTTTATTTTCAATCACCCGGCGGTCGTTCTTCAGCGTATACAGACTCCCGAAATTCCACGAAAGCCGGACGCCTGCAATATAATAAGGAGAAAATTCATTCTTCAGCATATTTAATCCCGGATTACCATAAGCTCCCTGCACAAACAAGCCAAAATGAGGGAGATGACGCACATTCAATGCTTTCTCCTGCACCTGCAATCCCGTTCCCTGTGCATCAAACCATGACAGTTCCGGTCGGCGAATGTCACTGACAGCCGAAAGTTCGTTTTGCGGAACAGGCTTTTCAAACACAGTCTCCTGCGAAAGTACCTCTCCTACCAACAACGAAAGCATCTTCAAATAAGCCATGCGCGAAGATATCAACTCTACTCTTTTCTGGCGAGTATTCAATTGCTCCACTTTCACAGCATCCAGATCAGCCTGATTGGCAATCCCATTTTCTACATAAGCCGTAATCTGACGGAAGTTCCTTCCCAGCTCGTCTTGCAACAAGGCATTCTGAGCCAACTGTTCATCCAACATCAGAATTCCAAAATACAGATCATTCACACGGCTATTCAACGAGTACATATCCACGTTCAACTTTTCTCTGTTGATCTCCGCTTCCGCTTCAGTCTGCTTCTTCTGCATCCGGATTCCTCCGCCATCCCATATCTGCTGTTGTAACTCCAACATCACCTGATATTGATCCTTAGACATTCCTTTGATATCCACTCCGGGAATGGCAACAGGTAACTCCGTCACCTCGCTTTGATAAGACGCTTTTGCTGAAAGAGCGAACTGGGGCAAGTATCCTCTCGCCGCATTTTCCAAATTATATTCTTTCGTCTTCTCTATCAAATCATACTGACGCACCAACGGATAGTTGTCCTGCGTTTTCTGCTGACATTCTTCTAATGTTATACGTCTCGCCTGCCCATACATTCCCGTCACAAAGAGTAAGAGCGAAATACTAAAAATGATTCTTTTCATACACCTGTTTTCTATGAATTCTTCAAAAGACAAAGATAGCCGTTTAAGCGATAGCTTCACATTCCGATAGTTGGGAAATATGTCCCGTTAGTTCGATTTATCCTAAAAAAGGAGAAGATTTTGAGGCAATTTCTTATCTTTGCCGGAAAAGAGCAAAGGGAATGGAACAGAAAGAACCTATGGAATTAGGCCTCCAGCTACTGAAGGATATCAATATAGTACGTCACAACGAATTTCGTTTCATCAATGCCGAGTTCGGGTTTGTAACGAGCTTCTCGAAAATGGAAACGACCATTTTCAAAATCGGACAACCTTACCGGTTACAGGAAGGCCGTATCGCAATCATTACCAATGGACGGGCACGAGTTCTCATTAATCTGATCGAGTATATCTTTCGTCCTAATTATATCTCTCTGATCGCCCCGGGCTCTATCATACAAATTATAGAGACCTCCCAAGACTTTGATGCTCATATGATGGCGATAGAGCATAATTTCCTGCCAGTATCCGGTAAAGAAGAATTCTTTGCCCATTTCCTCCAACGGAAAAAGAATCTGCTGCTTCCACTGACTACCACTGAGCAGGTACAAATAGAGAATTTTATAACAGTCATGTGGGATGTATTACAAGAACCTGTATTCAGAAAAGAAGTAATCCAGCATCTATTGGCAGGATTACTATATAATATAGAATATATAGCCAAAAACAAAGGACAGTCCGAGTCGAGCCCATTGACACATCAGAACGATATTTTTCAACGTTTCATCTCTTTGGTCAACACTTATAGCAAGACAGAACGGAACGTCAGTTTTTATGCAGACAAACTTTGCCTTACTCCCCGTTATCTGAATACAGTGATCCGGCAAGCCAGTCAACAAACAGTAATGGACTGGATCAACCAGTCCATTATACTAGAGGCAAAAGTGCTGCTCAAACACAGCAATCGCCTTGTTTATCAAATTTCTGATGAATTAAACTTTCCCAATCCGTCCTTCTTCAGCAAGTTCTTTAAGCGAATGACAGGAATGACGCCTCAGGAATATCAAAAGAATTAAGGATTACTTTGAGAATTCCTTTATTCTCTGTTCCTCATCCAGTTTGCAAATCAGCAGTGTCTGATCCTTCTCGGCAATGATATATCCATCCAGTCCCTGAATAACAACACGCTTCTCTTCACTGGTATGTACGATACAATTCTTGCTTTCATACAGACGGACATCGGGACCTACTGTAGCATTTCCTGATTTATCTTGCGGCAACAGTCCACGAAGCGCTCCCCATGTCCCTAAATCCGACCAGCCAAAAGAAGCCGGGAGTACATAGATTTCCTGCGCCTTCTCCATGACCGCATAGTCTATAGAAATAGCTTCACAGGTAGGAAATAGCTTTTTAATCGTTTCGTTTTCCTTCTCTGTATAGAAATCCGGGAAAATACGGTCGAAGATTTGCGCTATACCCGGAGCATATACACGCATCACAGAAGTGATAGTGCGTACATTCCATACAAAGATTCCCGCATTCCAAAAATAGCCACCTTCGGCAAGATATCTGTCAGCAGTCTCCCTATCCGGTTTTTCCTTGAATGCATCTACAGTAAAAATCTCCTTGTCAGTCATAATAGAATCTCCGGCGGCAATATACGAGTCGGTCTGATTCCCAGTGTCACGATAGCACTGCTGTTGTCAGTAAAACGAAGAGCTTTCTCTACTACCCGGCGAAATTCTCCCGTATCAATGACCAATGCATCCGATGGAGTCACCACCACATTGGCATTCGGATGTTTTTTCTTTATTTTCCAGCAAGCATAAGCGATGCAGGGAGCCGTATTCCGCGCACAAGGTTCTGCCAGAATATTACTTTCAGGAATCTCCGGCAATTGCTCCCGGACAATATCAATATATTTCTCGGACGTCACTACCCACACATTCTCCCGTGGGCAGACACCGTCAAAACGATCAGCGGTCAGTTGAATCAACGTACGTCCACATCCCATTACATCAATAAATTGTTTAGGACATTCCGG
>ERZ779942.967-NODE-967-length-16669-cov-3.91435_pt1 | contig 16669 bp, 14 predicted proteins | sample MGYA00511941_ERZ779942 | MGnify/ENA primary metagenome ERZ779942 (study PRJEB29588, sample SAMEA2148265) | human gut metagenome | biome: human gut; feature: human-associated habitat; material: faeces | place: Denmark | collected 2008/2010 ... | reverse complement strand
CGCTATTTTTTTGAGATTAACATTATTTTCAATGGAATTAATTATCTTTGTGGCATAATAAGGTAAATAATAGATTATGAATTTGTTGTTCACAGTAAACAACTCACAATTAATGATTTACTATTAGCAATTGTGTAATTATTAATCATGTAACAAATATAAAATGCTACAACCCGAATTAAAACTTCGCCGCGATAAGATTCGCAGTCTGATGGCGTTACAGGGCATTGACGCCGCACTTATTACTTGTAATGCTAATTTAATTTACACGTATGGTTGCGTAGTCAGTGGTTATCTCTATCTCCCACTACACTCACCTGCTTTACTGTTTTTTAAACGTCCCAACAATATCACAGGAGAACATTCATTCTCAATCCGCAAACCAGAACAAATTGTAGATTTGCTAAAAGAAAAAGGATTGCCCATGCCTGCCAAGTTAATGTTGGAAGGTGACGAACTCCCTTACTCGGAATATTGCCGGTTGGCAAGCTTGTTTCCTGAAACGGAAGTAGTCAACGGCACTCCGTTAATCCGCCAGGCACGTAGTGTAAAAACTGCCATTGAAATTGAAATGTTCCGTCGTTCGGGCATTGCTCACGCCAAAGCCTACGAACAAATCCCCAGCGTATACCGCCCCGGCATGACGGACATCGAATTTTCTATCGAAATCGAACGTCTGATGCGTCTGCAAGGCAATTTGGGAATCTTCCGCGTTTTCGGACGTAGCATGGAAATCTTCATGGGTAGCGTGCTGACCGGAGACAATGCCGGATACCCCTCTCCATACGACTTTGCTTTAGGTGGCCAAGGCCTCGACCCTGCCCTGCCGGGAGGGGCGAATAAAACCCCACTGAAAGAAGGCCAGAGTGTAATGATTGACTTAGGCGGCAACTTCAATGGATACATGGGTGACATGAGCCGTGTATTCTCTATTGGGAAATTACCGGAGGAAGCGTATGCTGCTCATCAGGTCTGCCTGGATATTCAGGAAAAAATCGCTTCTATCGCCAAGCCGGGTATTCCTTGCGAAGCCCTTTACAACACTGCCATAGAAATGGTGACTGCTGCCGGATTTGCAGATAAATTTATGGGCACGCAACAGCAGGCCAAATTTATCGGTCACGGTATCGGACTCGAAATCAACGAGGCACCCGTGTTAGCTCCCCGCATGAAACAAGAACTGGAACCGGGAATGGTCTTTGCTCTTGAGCCTAAAATCGTTCTTCCGGGTATAGGTCCGGTAGGAATAGAAAACTCTTGGGTAGTAACGAACGAAAGAATAGAAAAACTGACGAACTGTAACGAAGAAATTATTGAATTGAAATAGTTTATATTCAAAAAATATGCTGACAAATCCGGGATATATCAATTAATGCCAAAAAACAACTTCCGGGGTATTAATATAAAGCAACTTTACTCTCTATTTTTTTAAAGAATGAGAATAAAGTTGCTTTCAATGATTAAATATACTATATTAGCGTCTTAAAAACACATGGACAATAAAAAATTAAACACCTTAATCAATATAAATTTAATAAAACAATGAAACAACCTTTGCTTTTTACCCTTTTATCTTCTGCTGCCTGTGTGGCCACAGCCGCAGACAAAGCCCCCAAACAAACCACCCCCGAAAAAGCAAAAACACCCAACGTTGTGTTTATCTATGCCGACGATCTCGGTTATGGAGATTTGGAATGTTACGGAGCTAAAAACGTACAAACTCCCAATGTCAACAGATTAGCAAAATCAGGTATTCGCTTTACTAATGCCCACGCCACCGCTGCAACCAGTACCCCTTCCCGTTATTCCATGCTGACAGGAGAATATGCTTGGCGCAAAAAAGGAACAGACGTAGCTGCCGGAAATGCCGGCATGATTATCCGTCCCGAACAATATACCATGGCGGATATGTTCAAAAGTACCGGTTATGCCACCGGAGCTATCGGAAAATGGCACTTGGGATTAGGAGACAAAGCCGGTACACAAGATTGGAACGCTCCACTGCCATGTGCATTGGGAGACTTAGGATTTGACTACCATTACATTATGGCAGCTACCGCTGACCGTGTACCTTGCGTATACATTGAAAACGGAAAAGTAGCCAACTACGATCCTAGTGCACCTATCGAAGTAAGCTATCAAAGAAATTTTGAAGGTGAACCTACCGGAAAGAGCAATCCGGAAATGCTTTATAACCTGAAACCTAGTCACGGACACGACATGTCTATCGTCAATGGCATTTCCCGCATCGGCTTTATGAAAGGTGGAGGTAAAGCTCTTTGGAAAGACGAAAACATTGCTGACTCTTTGACAACACATGCCATTCAGTTTATTGAAGAAAATAAGGATAAACCTTTCTTCCTTTATTTTGCAACAAATGATGTACACGTTCCTCGTTTCCCCCATGACCGTTTTAGAGGAAAGAACCCAATGGGACTGAGAGGTGACGCCATTGTACAATTCGACTATTGTGTCGGTGAAATTCTGAATACACTTGAAAAACTAGGCTTGAGAGAAAACACATTAATTATTCTTTCAAGTGACAACGGCCCGGTAGTTGACGACGGATATGATGATAAGGCGGAAGAACTCCTTAACGGACACAGCCCTGCAGGACCATTAAGAGGTAATAAATATAGTGCATTTGAAGGAGGGACCCGTATCCCGGCTATCTTAAGCTGGCCGAAAGAAGTGAAAAAAGGTAAAACATCGGATTTGTTGGTTTCTCAGGTCGATTGGTTAGCTTCACTGGCTTCTCTGACCGGGGCTGTTATGCCCAAAGGCACTGCACCTGATAGTTACAACTTCCTGGGAAGCTGGCTAGGCAAAGAAAAGAAAGACCGTCCGTGGGTAATCGAACAAGCTTCCAATCATACACTATCTGTCCGCACAAAAGATTGGAAATATATCGAACCGAATGGGGGACCGAAAATGATCCAGTGGGGACCGAAAATCGAAACCGGTAACTCAAAAGAACCGCAACTGTATAAAATGGACGAAGTGAAAGAAGTAACTAATTATGCTTCTCAAATGCCAGAAAAAGTGGCAGAGCTACAAACTATCCTTCAGGGTGTACGCGAAGGAAAAGACCTTATCGGCAAATAATTTAAACAACCCATACAACATTTAATTACGTAACATTATGAATTACAAATCTATATCATTAATAAGCGGCACATTACTCCTTTCCACTCTCTCCGCCAACGGACAGAAAAAGGATTCCAAACCCAACATTATATTTATCCTCTGTGACGACATGGGATATGGCGACTTAGGATGCTACGGCCAGCCATTCATACGCACTCCCCATATAGACGCTATGGCAAGCGAAGGAATGCGCTTCACACAAGCGTATGCAGGCAGCCCGGTCAGCGCACCTTCCAGAGCTTCATTTATGACAGGACAACATACAGGTCACTGTGAAGTACGCGGAAACAAAGAGTATTGGGGAAATTCACCCATTATCATGTACGGAAACAACAAAGAATATTCGGTAGTGGGACAACATCCTTATGATCCGGATCACGTTATCCTACCGGAAATTATGAAAGACAACGGATATACCACCGGTATGTTCGGTAAATGGGCCGGAGGTTACGAAGGATCTTGCTCTACTCCGGACAAACGCGGCATAGATGAATATTATGGTTACATTTGCCAATTCCAAGCTCACCTCTACTACCCTAATTTCTTAAACCGATATAGTAAAGCTCTGGGCGATACAGGAGTAGTACGTATAGTAATGGACGAAAACATCAAATACCCGATGTACGGTCCTGAATATCAGAAACGCTCGCAATATTCTGCCGACATGATTCACGAGAAAGCAATGGAATGGCTGGACCAACAGGATACCAAACAGCCTTTCTTCGGCATATTTACCTACACTTTGCCTCACGCAGAACTGGTACAACCGGAAGATTCGATCTTAAACGAGTATAAAGCAAAATTCGATCCGGATAAGGTTTACAAAGGAAGCGAAGGTTCAAGATACAATGCTATCACCCATACACACGCTCAATTTGCCGCCATGATTACCCGCCTGGACTATTATGTAGGGGAAGTTTTGAAGAAATTGAAAGAAAAAGGATTGGATGAAAACACATTAGTTATCTTCTCCAGCGACAACGGCCCTCACGAAGAAGGAGGAGCCGCCCCTACTTTCTTCGGTAGAGACGGAAAATTGCGCGGACTGAAACGCCAATGCCACGAGGGAGGAATCCGCATTCCATTCATTGCCCGTTGGCCGGGACACGTACCGGCAGGCAAAGTCAATGACCACATCTGCGCTTTCTATGATTTAATGCCTACTTTCTGTGATGTGGCCGGCATCAAAAATTATGAAAAGAAATACCGTAATAAAGAAAAAGAAGTTGACTATTTCGACGGAATTTCTTTCGCACCGACCTTGCTTGGCAAGAAAAAACAGAAACAACATGACTTCCTGTATTGGGAATTTAATGAAACCAACCAGATAGCAGTGCGCATGGATGATTGGAAATTAATCGTTAAAAAAGGAAAGCCGTTCCTATATAACCTAAAGACAGATATTCACGAAGACAACGATGTGGCACTCCAACATCCGGATATCGTAGAAAAGTTGAAAAAAGTTATATTTGAACAACGCATACCTAACCCATATTTTTCTGTGACACTGCCTAAGCAGTAACCGAATCAACAAAACAAGAAAACAGTGAACACTGTATGGAGTAGATTCATTAAGTGTTCACTATTTTCTTGTTTATACAGATTTAGACTTATACAAATAGTAAAAACAACCGCCAATTAGTCAAGTGGTTTCAATCCCATTTTCGCAGCTCTTTCCAACATAAAGGCATGAGCGGCCTCATATTCATTCGGGATAACTCCATCCAATATAGCATCTTTAATCGCACTTTTCAAAGCCCCGACTTCACGGCAAGGCTGCAAACCGAAGGTTTCCATGATTTCCTCCCCACTTACCGGAGGCTGAAAATTACGAATCCGGTCTTTCTCCTCCAAGTCTTTCAATTTCTGACGAACCAACTGGAAATTATTCAAGAAACGTTGCTTACGCTCCATATTCTTTGAAGTAATATCCGCTTCACACAAAGTCATCAAATCATCAATATCATCTCCCGCCTCAAAAAGCAGACGACGAACAGCCGAATCTGTCACCACGTCATCCGCAATCACGATTGGTCTCATGTGCAGACTAACCATTTTCTGTACATACTTCATCTTCTCATTCATCGGCAACTTCATCTTACGGAAAATATTCGGAACCATTTTTTCACCGATGAAATTATGGTTATGGAACGTCCAGCCAGCTTTTGGTTCCCAACGTTTAGTAGCAGGTTTGGCAATATCATGCAACAAGGCAGCCCAACGCAGCCAAAGATTATCCGTTTTCTTGCTGATATTATCAAGTACTTCCAACGTATGATAAAAGTTATCCTTATGCGAACGGCCATTCCGTGTTTCTACCCCCTGCAAAGCAGCCAGTTCGGGAAAGATTAACGACAACAACCCACTACGCTCCAAGTCAATAAAGCCCTTTGAAGGAACAGGCGAAAGAATTATCTTATTCAATTCATCTGCAATACGCTCACGGGATATGATGTTGATCCGTTCCCTATTACGGCAAAGCGATTCAAAAGTGTCATCATCAATGTAAAAATTCAGTTGCGTAGCGAAACGGATACAGCGCATCATACGTAACGGATCATCACTAAACGTAATATCTGGATCAAGAGGAGTACGAATCGTCTTCTCCTTCATATCTTCCATACCGCCGAACGGATCTACCAGTTCCCCAAAACGTGCTTTATTCAGGCAAACGGCAAGAGCATTAATCGTAAAATCACGACGGTTCTGATCATCTTCCAGTGTTCCGTCTTCCACGATAGGTTTTCGTGAATCCCGATGATATGACTCTTTGCGAGCTCCTACAAATTCTACTTCCGTGCCTTTATATTTTACTTGTGCCGTTCCGAAATTCTTGAAAACAGAGACATGAGCACCACGTCCCAGACGTTTTCCAAGTGCTTCTGCCATAGCAATTCCACTGCCTACAACTACTACATCTATATCTTTAGAGGGACGTTGCAGAAAAATATCGCGAACGTAACCACCTACCACATAGCACTCTAAGCCCAGTGCATCGGCAGTTTCGGCTATTTGTCCGAAGATTGGTTCGCTGAAATGCTGCTTCAATTCCTCTTGAGTCAACTCTATCATTCCTTTTAGTTATAAGTTTTGAGGGGGCAAAATTACAAAAATAAGGGATATATTTGTATTTTTGTCGCTAATAAAGTAAACGAAGGATGATGAACAATAAAATATATACAGTATGATAAAAAAACTGATTTACCTCTTTTGCGGCACATTAGTGCTGACAGCTTGCGGAAATAGCATTGAAAAAAAAGCGAACGAGAAACTGGTGATTGCTAAAGCCGCTTATGAACGTGGCGACTACGAAGAAGCAAAGTCTCAAATCGACAGTATCAAAATTTTGTATCCGAAAGCATTCGAAGCGCGTAAAGCCGGTCAGGAACTAATGCTGGATGTTGAGACGAAAGCACAACAAAAAACACTTGCGTATCTGGACAGTGCCCTGCAAGTAAAACAACAGGAATTTGATGCAATCAAAGACAAATTCACGCTGGAGAAAGATGCGGAGTACCAGCAAATAGGAAATTATCTGTGGCCTACCCAAACCGTTGAAAAGAATCTGCACCGTTCATATCTACGCTTTCAGGTAAATGAACAAGGTATCATGAGTATGACTTCTATTTATTGTGGCAGTAATAACATTCATCACGTCGGTGTCAAAGTAATTGCTCCTGACGGCAGTTTTGCAGAAACTCCTACATCCAAGGATAGTTATGAGACAGTCGATATGAACGAAAAGATAGAAAAAGCGGACTATAAACTCGGAGAAGACGGAAGCGTAATCGAATTTCTGAATCTCAATAAAGACAAGAATATCCGGATTGAATATCTCGGCGACCGTATTTACAAAACGACCATGAGCCCCACTGACCGTCAGGCAGCAGCAAATATCTACCAATTATCACAGATCCTTTCGGCAATGCAGCAAATCAAGAAAGAACAGGAAGCTGCGAATCTGAAAATCGAGTTCATCAATAAAAAGAAAGAACGGAAAGCACAGGAAACTGCAACAGAGCAATAGTCAACAGCCTATCATAAACTGTAATTCTAAAATAAGGAGGAGCCGGAGGATAATAAAAATCTCCGGCTCCTCCTTATTTCATTTTTAAGAACACATACTTAAAAATACCAGGCAAATCACTTCATTATATGTTTGCCGTAATTCCACCCTTTGAGATCATACAATACGGCATCCTTACGAATCCGTTCCTTAAAACTTACATAATCCCTTTTCTCCTGTGGAGTCCATCCGGCTTCCGCAACAGCCGCAAGACGAGGTAACATCAGATATTCAAGTACAGAAGAATCAACCACCCATTCAGTCCAAAAGTTAGCCTGCACACCGCTATAATAAGGTTGCAAGTCTGCCTCCACTCCCTTCATCGGCTGATAATTATAAACGGCTTCCACCGTCTCGGTACCATGTCCCTGCGACATAGGTTCCGTAGGGAGATCAGATTGCCTCCTGTTTATATAATAAGGAATTTGTGGGCTTAAAATTGTACTCATACCTTGTTTTGCTGCATTTTGAGCCGCAGCATCAGCCCCTATCCATGCCATAATGGTGATGTCATTACCTAGGAGCGCAGTATTTCCGTGGAGTACTTCATTCCAAAACACCAGTCGTCGTTGTTGGTTGGCAGGTTTCGTGGCCATATAATCTTTTAGTTGTTTATAGAAATAAATCTGTAAATCTCTAAAATTAGTAGAGCCCATTTCTTTTAGTAAGGACTGACACTCTTCGTTTTTCTGCCATTTATTAGTAGGACATTCATCACCGCCCAAGTGAATATAACGGAATGGAAACAGGTCGATAAGTTCATCAATTACATCCCTGGCAAATTGCATGGCTTGAGGATTAGCTACATTGATAACATCCGTCGAAATGCCTTGCCGTAGCCACACCTCATGCATATTTTCAGGATCACAAGCCAGAAACTCCGGATAAGCGGCAACAGCAGCCTGGGAATGTCCGGGGATATCTATTTCAGGAATAATCTCCACAAATTTAGTTTTGGCGTAAGCTACAATTTCTTTGATGTCATTCTGGGTATAAAATCCTCCATAACGCTGCCCGTCCGTTTTCACATCGCCATACGCCAAAACTTTGCTATTCCGCCAAGCACCTACTTCCGTCAACTTGGGATACTTCTTTATTTCTATTCTCCAGCCCTGATCTTCAGTCAAATGCCAATGAAAACGATTCATTTTATAAGTAGACATGATATCAATCACCCGTTTTACCTCATCTTTTCCGAAAAAGTGCCTGCCCTCGTCCAGCATAAAGCCCCTCCATTCGAAACGGGGAACATCTTCTATTTCTACGGTCGGAATACTCCACTCCTGCCGGCCGCCTACTGCCACCCCTGCCATTACATGACGGGAGATTAACTGCTTCAATGTTTGAAGTGCATAATAAAACCCGGCAGGGCGCGCAGCTTCAATACGAATCTGTTTTGGCGAAACATCCAACTTATAAGCCTCCGGTGCAAGCGTTTGATTCACACTTAAAACGATTCCAGCCTTAGCCTCACTACGCACAGACGTAACTTTTATGCCCGTAGCCTTTTGGAAATCATCTTTAAATGAATCGAAAACAAGAGTAACGCTATCACCCCGATAAGAAGCGATACAGACTTTGAGCTGCTTACCGAATTTAAAACTTTCATTTTTCACGATCAAATGAGCCGGTTGCGGAATGATAGCTATTTCTTGTGCCATCAAGATTCCAAATCCGCTTACTATCACCCATAATAAAGATAAAAGATACTTGTTTTTCATATTAGAATTATTTTATTTCACCCTTCTGTTCAACTGATTATTAGCCTTTTCCTGTTTCGACTTCCCGACTCTTTTTCCCGAAGTTTTTTTCTTTCCGACTCCGGGTTTTGCCTTTCCGGCAAAGGGATTATTACTTTTTTTGATTACCATACTCTTCTCGGTATTTATACTAATTTACTCCCCTTCGTAATACTCTCCCAAGTACCAACGGGCCACAAAATCCCAATTCTCGTGAAGCAGAGCCTTTCCATTCTCAAACGGGAACTGGGCCTCCGGCAATAAGTCATGTTCCATAGCATATTTCAACAAATCGAATGGACACAAGCCTTCTTCACAAAACAGTTCGTACGCTTCCTCCTCCGCTTCTTCAGCACTATAAAGCGGATTATGCTTATCTGCAAAATAAGAAGCAACATCCGGCCCTATCAACAGACCTTTCGGATTGGCATATAACACAAAGTTATCAAACTCCTTCAAATCAGGTAAAAGAGAATCCTCTTCGTCCTCCCATTTCAGTGCTTGCACAAAAAAGACTTTCAATGCCTCATAAGAATCAAAGAACATTAATGCCTCTCCCTTGCTTGCCTCCAAAAAGCGTTCGACATTCGTAGGTAACTTTTCACCGGGTACGGCAGCAGGCAACGGCTTCCGTTTTCTCTGCATCAATTCCGTTTCCATTATCCAGTCCACAGCCAGATTCTCACTGATAAGAGCCTCTTCAAAAACAGCATCCAAACGGTTATAGATTACATCCGCAAACTTCAACAAATCTTCATCCAACGGATTTTCCACTCCATCGAAAGAGTCACCTACCGGAGAATTGACAGCCCACAAAAGAAAAGCGACATCCTCACGATTTATCTCGTCAGGCAGATATTCGTCCGTCAACGAATAAAAAGGAAGGTAACGTCCGTAACTTTTCTGATGCCAACGGATAAATTGTCTCCAGTTTCCCCCGTCAGCCACACAGTCTTCCAAATACAAAGCTAGTATTAAAGCAACCTGCTGTTGATCTTCCTCCGCAGTCTCCCAGTATAAACTAGATTCTGCCACCAAAGGCAGTAATTCATTGACAAAATCAAGATACCACTGGTCCGTAGCTACCACCTTTACACGACGATGAGCCTCCAGCCATGTTTTCATATAAATTTTCCGTTGCTTCATAATCTCTTCAAAGCCAGTTTAATCACCTTTTCTACCGGGGCTTCCGGTTCTTCCTTTAAAACAGCCAGAACAACCTTCTGCGAAGGTGCGGCAGCAAAACCCAACATTGTCAACGCAGCCACCGCTTCTTCCTGCACTTCGGCATTGGCAGACTGCAACAACATTCCGGCGCCAGCCATTCCTACCGTCTTTATCTTATCTTTCAGTTCGACAATGAGACGCTGTGCAGTTTTCAGCCCGATACCTTTCACCGTCTTCAGGAGATTCGCGTTTTCAGCACTGATTACACTGACCAACTCTGATGGAGAAAGAGCAGAAAGAATCATTCGTGCCGTATTTCCTCCAATCCCCGACACAGAAATCAATAATAGAAAAATCTCCCGTTCCTGTTTGTCGGCAAATCCGTAAAGCACGTAAGCGTCTTCACGGATAGCTTCATAAATAAATAATTTACAAGTTTTCTTCCCCTGAATAGCCGAATAGGTATTCAGAGATATATTGGCGGCATACCCCACCCCATTACAGTCTATCACTGCGGTTGCCGGACTGAGTTCGGCAAGCTCGCCTCTAACATATTCTATCATAATGGGAACAAAGATAAAACAATTTCACCACAGAGGACATAGAGGACACAGAGTTTTTTCAATGAGATGATAGCACACTAATTAAAGAATTACGTTATTTTTGTTCATCTAGTTTGACGTTCGCAACAAATATATTCATTACTAGTGAAAAAATTAAAAATAATTAAGCTAACGAACCAAAGCTACTAGTAAAATGTTTATTTTTGCAAGCAAAAGAAAGAAATTTGTTCACTAAAACCAATAAAAGGATGAAAAAAGTAAGAGCTGCCATCGTTGGTTATGGCAACATTGGTCATTATGTACTTGAGGCGCTTCAAGCCGCACCAGATTTCGAAATAGCCGGAGTAGTTCGTCGTGCAGGAGCCGAGAATAAACCGGAAGAGTTGGCAAATTATGCAGTTGTAAAGGATATAAAAGAGTTGGAAGACGTAGAAGTTGCCATCCTTTGTACTCCGACCCGCAGCGTTGAGAAATATGCAAAAGAATATCTGGCTATGGGAATCAACACCGTAGACAGCTTCGACATCCACACCGGTATCGTTGACTTACGACGCACACTGGATGCTACGGCCAAAGAACACAAGGCTGGGACCCGGGAAGCGACTCTATCGTACGTACTATGCTCGAAGCCATTGCTCCGAAAGGGATCACTTATACCAACTTCGGTCCGGGAATGAGTATGGGACATACAGTAGCCGTGAAAGCCATTGACGGAGTGAAAGCCGCCCTGTCTATGACTATCCCTACGGGTACGGGAATCCACCGTCGCATGGTATATATCGAGCTGAAAGACGGATACAAATTTGAAGAAGTATCCGCAGCTATCAAAGCAGATCCTTATTTCGTGAATGACGAAACACACGTGAAACAGGTTCCGAGCGTGGACGCCCTTCTCGACATGGGACACGGAGTAAACCTCACCCGCAAAGGCGTATCGGGCAAAACCCAGAATCAGCTATTTGAATTTAATATGCGCATCAACAACCCTGCACTGACTGCACAAGTACTGGTATGCGTAGCACGTGCTTCCATGAAGCAGCAACCGGGTTGCTACACAATGGTGGAAATTCCGGTGATCGACCTCCTTCCGGGTGACCGCGAAGAATGGATCGGACATCTGGTATAAAACATGATCCGCATAACAGATAAAAAAAATAGAGAAAGATTAACAGTCTTTCTCTATTTTTTTTATCTTTGTCCGAATACTAAAAACACGCACAAGATTATGAAAAAGCTATTCATTCTATTTACACTCCTGTTACAGCTTTTGTCACCCATTTACCCGCAACAAGCCACAACAGTAATCACTCCCAGTCTGAAATACGGTAAACCCTCCAAAGAAGAACTCTTGTTCACCACTTATACTCCGGATACTACTGCCACAGCCCTCTATCTGTTCCACCAGGGGCAGAGCAACTTTACCTACCACGATGGTTTTCAACTGATAACAGAACACTGGATACGCATAAAAATCCTGAAGCCACAGGGAACGGCATACGCCGATGTTTCTGTCCCGTTTTATGCCCCTACGGATAAAGAGGAAGGAGAAGAAAGGGCCAGCGAAGTAGAAGGTTGCTCTTATAACATGGAAAACGGGAAATGTGTAAAAACACCTATGAAACGCGAATCCATATCTTTCGAACGGATTGACAACCGATACAAAATTCTTAAATTCTCCCTACCCGCTGTCAAGGAGGGGACTATTATCGAATATCACTACAAGCTCTACTCCGACTACTTCATCCACATAGATAACTGGATGATGCAAGAAGAACTGCCCATGCTATACAACCAATACAAAATCACAATTCCCAATGTATTCATCTACAACATCGAACTTCGGGGAAAAGACTACATACAAATGAAACAAAAAGAATCTGCCCTTCACGCAACGGCACGTGAAGGTGGAACGGCAGGAATCAACAAAGATTTCACTATCCTGGCACAAGAAACGACATTCATTTCTCAGAACCTCCCAGCTATCCGTCAGGACGAACCCTATTGCTGGTGTCCGGAAGATTATAAAGTACAAATAAGTTTTGACCTACAAGGTACCAACTTCCCCGGCAAAGAATACGAACCATATAGCCAGAAATGGGAAGATGTAGATAAACAACTGATTAAGCCGGAGAATACACAATTCGGCGTGTTCCTCTCTTTCATCAACCCGTTCCGCCCGGAGACCAAAGAGATTTTTACCAGCAAAATGAATTTTGAGGAAAGAATCATCCACTCATTCCGTCTGCTAAAAAAGAAACTGGCTTGGAACGGAAGATATAATCTTTATAGCAAAGACCTCGAAAAAGTAATTCAAAAAGGAAGCGGCAGCAATGCTGATCTGAATTTTATCCTAATCAGCATCCTTAAAGACTTCGGGCTGAAAGCCTACCCTGTTGTTTTAAGCCGCCGTTCAGCAGGAATGTTGCCTCATAATTTCCCGTCTCTGCAAAAGCTTAATACCTTCGTTATCGCCGTTTACGATACGGACAAAGAAAAATACGTCTTTTTGGACAGTTCAATGGATATTCCTTCTCTTAACATTCTGCCGCCCGACTTGTCTGTTAACCAAGCACGCATACTTTCGCCAACAGAAAAGGAGGAGAACAAATGGGTAGACTTAATGATGCTCACAGAAAACACAAGCTTTATGAACATTAAAGCTAAATTAGAAGGTAACCTAATTAAAGGACACCGCAGTACAGTCTTGCACGGACAGGAAGCGGTGGAATACCAGAAAAAGAGACAACAAGAACAAGACAGTATCGTTCCAGACCCCACAACCGAAATTACCCCGAAAGACAGGCTAACCGTCACCAACCTAAAAGTGGAACATACGGAAAACGATCCGGGTACGATAAAAGAGGAACTCGACTTCACCATACAAACCGAACAGGTAGGTGATCACCTCTACATCAATCCGATGCTTTTCCCACAACTGGAGACCAATCCATTTATTCAGACCGACCGAGTGCTTCCTGTCGAATTTCCATATCCGTATAAATTCACATTATTATGCAAATTGGCCCTTCCCGAAGGCTATGAAGTGGAAGAACTACCCCAATCGCAATTTATCCGAGCAGAGGGGGATCATCTGCAATGCAGATATATGATTCAAAAACAAGGGAATACGATCCTGGTCAGCTACAGATTCCACCTCAAAGAATATATATTCCTTCCTGAACATTATAAACAACTGCAAGATATGTGGACAAAAATCATTGAGAAGAATCACACGTTGATAGTACTCAAAAAAATATAAGAAAAATCATTCAATATTCTGATAATGAAAAAATCAGCAATGAAAATCATCGGATTATTATTCGGTCTCTACCTCGGTTCTATCATGTCTGCACAGGCACAAGACCTTTCAAAAGACGCCACTTCTATTATAACGGATTCGCGGACGGAAGTCCTCTGCAAATCAATGACGCAATCTATCGAAAAAGAAAGCCGCACAATTCTCATTCTTAACCGTAAAGGACTGAATGCTGCACACTTCGTCTGTGAATGCGATATGTTCCGTTCCTTACAGAAGTTCTCGGGAGAAATACTTAACGCATCCGGTCAAAGCGTCCGAAAGATAAAAAAATCGGAACTGCAAAAGAGCGAATATAGTTCCTCGTTAAGCACAGATGACTATGCCTATTATTACGAATGTAACTTCCCCTCTTTCCCCTTCACCGTAAAATATGAATGGGAAATAAAATGTAATAACGGGCTTATCGGCTACCAGTCCTTCCTTCCGCAAACAGACTTTCAGCAAGGAGTGGAACAAGCGACATACCGGATCGAATTGCCTGCCGGACAAGAATGCAGGTACCGCGAGCTAAACACTGGAGGAAAAAATATCCAAGTGACAAAGTCGACCGGTACGGACGGGCAGCAAGTGATTGAAGTCACCGCTTCGAAACTGCTGCCGATACAGAAAGAACCGTTCGGTCCCGATTTCGCAAAATTGTTTCCACGGATTTATTTCGCTCCTTCCGCTTTCAAATATGACAAATCGGAAGGGGACATGAGTACTTGGCAAAAATACGGAGAATGGCAATACAAACTACTCGACGGACGCGACGAACTCACCGAACCTTTCCGCAACAAGTTGCACGGACTGACTGCTCACTGCTCTACCGATCGCGAAAAAGTAAAGGCAATTTATGACTATCTGGCAAAAACTACCCGCTACGTCAGTATACAGCTAGGTATCGGAGGATTGCAGCCTATCGCAGCATCCGATGTCTGCCGCACCGGATTTGGCGATTGTAAAGGACTTTCCAATTACACCCGTGCCATGCTGAAAGAAATAGGCATACCTTCTACTTATACGGTGATAAGCACTACCAACGAACGCCTGTTGCCTGATTTCTCCAGCGCCAACCAGATGAATCACGTCATTCTGCAAGTACCTCTCCCCAAGGACACTCTGTGGCTGGAATGTACCGATCCATCGCTTCCCTTCGGCTATATCCACCAAGGCATTGCCGGACATGACGCATTGCTTATCGAACCCGCCGGTGGCAGCATACATCGTCTGCCCATGTATCCCGATTCATTGAACACACAGCACATCATAGCTACTATCACCCTATCGCCTACGGCAGAAACACAAATAGAAGTGAACGAAATATCCCGATTATTCCAGTACGAAAATGAGGCAGGAATCGTTTATTTGGAACCTAACAAACAGAAAGACCACATCCGTTCGACCCTCAACCTCTCGCAAGCCGACATCCTTCGCCTGCAAATCAAAGAATGTAAGGAAGCGAATCCATCTATCACTTTCAGTTATACGGCAAGCAGCCAGCAATACGGTTACAAAACAGGAAACCGGCTGTTCATCCCGACTAACATATTTAAAAAAGGATTCAGTGTACCTCGTGCCATCAGCCGGAAATATCCTATCCATATTAACTACGGGTATTCGGACACTGATAGTATCTGCATCAAACTACCTGACGGATATATCGTGGAAGGACTTCCCAAACCAATCGATCTAAAAAGTAAATTCGGGAACTTTCATTCCAGTATCTATACAAAAGACAATAAGATATATATTGTTCATCAACTGTTTATGCGTAAAGGGGTATACAAGCCCGGCGAATATACCGCTTTCCTCGATTTCCGTAAACAAGTGGCGGAACAGTACAATGGAAAAATCATATTAAAAAAAGAATAAGATGACTACTTACAGAAAATAAAGTATCTTTGTAACTTCAACAAAGTACGTAAGAAACATTGAAAAACAAAAGATACAGCAACGGAGAAGAATGGGCAAACACGCTCAGTCACGGAGCAGGCATACTGCTTGGAGTTATCGCAGGTTACTTCCTGCTAGTGAAAGCAACCGAAAATGCCGAACCGCAATGGGCAGTGGCTTGTATTTCTGTTTATTTGACAGGAATGCTTTCATCCTATATCAGTTCTACGTGGTATCACGGTACGCGTCCGGGCAAAACGAAAGAGCTACTCCGCAAATTCGACCACGGAGCCATTTATCTTCACATAGCTGGCACATACACCCCCTTCACATTACTCGTTTTGCGCCAGGCAGGCGGTTGGGGGTGGGGTATTTTCGCCTTCGTCTGGCTGTCGGCTATCGCCGGTTTCATTTTGAGTTTCAAAAAGCTGAAAGAACACAGTAATCTGGAAACGTGCTGTTATGTGGCCATGGGAGCCAGTATTTTGGTCGCTATGAAGCCTTTAATGGATCATCTGGCATTGCTGAATGCCACCCCGGCTTTCTGGTGGCTGATAGGAGGAGGCGTATCTTATATTACAGGTGCCGTATTCTATTCATTGCGCAAGCCTTATATGCACGCCACCTTTCATCTGTTCTGCTTGGGAGGAAGTATCGGGCACATCATAGCTATCTGGCTGATATTATAGAGGGAGACATAACGATTGTAGACATACAGACAAAAAAAAAGGCTATCTATCCCAGACAGCCAATCTTTTTTGTTAACCTTAAATCTAATACTATGAAAAACACA
>ERZ779942.956-NODE-956-length-16812-cov-3.5205_pt1 | contig 16812 bp, 10 predicted proteins | sample MGYA00511941_ERZ779942 | MGnify/ENA primary metagenome ERZ779942 (study PRJEB29588, sample SAMEA2148265) | human gut metagenome | biome: human gut; feature: human-associated habitat; material: faeces | place: Denmark | collected 2008/2010 ... | reverse complement strand
TAGCCATTAGTTGTTCCAGTTGCGGAACAGTCAGTAGCAACGGAGTACCGCCGCCGATGGCAAAGCTATCAAACGTCAGTCCGGCAGTGAGCGGTGAGAGTTGTTGCGCCTGTCTGTGAAGGGTGTCCAGATAAGTGGCGATATATTCTGTACGGTTCGTTTGCAAAGAGAATAAGTTGCAGTATCCGCATTTATGGCTACAAAAAGGGATATGAAAGTAGAGTGACGCCTTTCTGCCTTGCAGTTGCTCCAAATATGGGAGCAACGAAACCGGAGCAGGAAAAGGACGGTACGCCGTTTTATGCGGATAACTATACATATAGTCTACATATCGGGATAGAGGTTGATTCATTGTTTCGTCAGGATAAAGTGTTTGTAAGGAACCGTGTAGACTGTTTCGTGGGATATGCAGTGATATTCGTAGCCGTCTTCACCATAGCAGGTGCCGTGGTCGGAAAGGGCAATCACCAGTGTGTCGGCACGCTTCTGAAAAACTTCAAACAAACGGGGCAACTGACTGTCGATATATCTCAATGCCGCCGCGTGTGATTCCTTATCGTCTTTCGTTTTACCTTTCACATAGTGACAGTTCGGGTAATGGATAGCGGAAAAGTTGATATACATGAATATACGTTTGTCCGCAGAGTAATTCTCCAGTTTCTTCAAGGCAAAATCAATCTGCTTCTCCGTACTGTCAGGAGCCGTACAGCCAAAGGTCGGCAACCAGTAGCTTTTCGTAAAATAACTGGGAAACACACGTCCCAGTTCATTGCGTTTGCTGAAGAAATTCACGCCGCCTATGCAGATTGTCTCATATCCCTTATTGGCAAGGCTCTGCACGAAAGTAGCTTCCGTAAAGGGATAACTGCCTTTGGGCGGGATACGCCCCGTCCCTGCCTGCACGGGGAAAAACAGCCATTTACGGCTACGCAAGGAATGAGGCTCTGCCGGCGAAGGAAGAAAGCCTGCAAAAATAGCAAAATGAGAGGGATAAGTAAAATTTCCCGGCGCATGCCTTTTCTCCCACAAACCACCGTGACTGTTCAGAACCGGTGTCCCTCCAGCAGCTTCTTCCGCTTTACTCACATCGTAACGCAACGTATCGAAGCAAAGCATAAGTATATCATGTGTCCCTACCACCCGGTTCATATCCATATCAGGACACTGGTTTTGTTCTCCAGCGGGCAGTTCATCTATCTGCATGGTCATATTTCTTTTTTATTGTTCTTATCTGTCGGGTATAAATAGAATTGTGAGCGTACATATCCTGGTAAATGTGGTCGCCTTGTCCGTTGACCTCAATAATATAAGGAGTATCCGTTCCTCTTTCTATCAGTACATCTACTCCGCCATATCGCAAACCCAGTGTGCGGACGGCTTTCCTGCATAAGAGGTAAATCCGTTGACGGACATCTTCTGACAAGGGAAGTTCGCTCCACAGGCGTGCGTTGTTGTTCAGGTGCAGATTGGTTATACCCCCCTTGCTACATCTGACTACCACATAGTCAATCTCTTCCTCTCCAGATACTACCCGAAGGTCATAATTCTCTCCCTGCAACTGCTCCTTAGGTATCCATTCTTCCAAAATAGCCCCGGTATGCATGACCGCTTCCGCCAATGGAAGAATATCTTGCTCCTTAGTCAGACGATGAATACGTTTTGTATTATGAATGACTCTGTCCACTTTCTGCAAGGTAGTATAAACCACCCATTTCTTCTGACGCGGCTGATAGCGGATTGCCATAATGCCACCTGCTCCCGAACCATAACGTGGTTTCAGAAAACACCCCCTGCTACAACCGGAAAGAGCTTGCGCCAGTTCATCGAAAGAATGTGGAGTATCCAACATCGGAGTTACATTCAGATCATTGGCTGATAAAATCCGTTTGGCTTCCTTTTTATCAAGAGCCTGCAATAATGCATGAGGCGGATTCAAGAAATGCACATCGTCAGGCAGTGCCGTCTCGTCCAACCGCTGTAATATCGTTTTGTATTCGTCATTAAACAGGGTATATTTCAGAAAATCCGTTTCGCAGCTTACCCACGGTTCCAGTTTAACAACTGCCTGCCGCAATGTTGGCAGGCAATTGAACAATTCTTCGTAAGTCATAAAGCGGACTCCCGTCTGCAAGCTCCTGCCAGCTTCAACAAAGTATTCGATGCGTTTGGACGGAGAGTTGCTGACAACGATTATCTGCATTTCCCCTACTCCGTAATCATCGGGTAATACCACATTTCACCGTCGTCCTCATCAGCTTCTTCCGATTCTGCAATGTCAATCTTCATCGGAAGTTCCTGCAACTTCTTCTTCATACCCTTGCTCAAATAATTGTAGCGCATATTAATAAACTTCAAATGGGCAATCTTGTCCATATTGTCCAGCAAAAGTTGGGCACCTTCATCTTTGAGGACACCTCCTGCCGAAATATCCATTGTCTCCAATTGAGGAAGGATATCCGACTCCAGGAACATTTTTACAATCTCATCCTGTTCTTCCGAGTTCACGATGCCAAGATAAGTCAATTTCGGGAAACGCGTCTTAGAGAAAAGCGGACGGAATATCTCAATATCAGCTTCAAAGCCGTAGTCTTCCACGCCGACATACAGAACCAGTTTTTCCAGATTCGGAAAATCGGACGCCAGAATATCCTCTACGACTTCCGTAGGAAGACCGCCACTGATAATCTCCAGTGAACGCAATTCCGGACGTGAGGTTTGCCCCAGGCGCAGGCAATTCGTACCTTTTATTTTCAAGTCTTTCAATTTGGGCATAGCGTTGAGCAACGGGCTGAGGTCTGCCTGTTCAATCCAGGAGATCTCCTGTTCTTCCTGATCGATATCTCCCCAAAACAAGCCTTCAATGTGTGCAAATTTATCTTTATTTTCGAGTATTCCTTTCAGTAAATCGGAGCAATCTTCACCTTCATAGTCCCAACAACCGATAGTGATTTGTTTATATTCGGGCAGATGCTTGTCTTTCAGAATCTTATCCAATAGCCGGACATCGTTTTCGTATTCATCATAACTCAAAGTGTATTTCTTGGCTTCCACTTTCATCTCGCGTGCCGTTTCCTCTGCTGTTTCCACATAGCCTTTCTTTGTTTTCTCCGCAATAAGTTTATTGGCAGCTTTTTCGGCTTCTTCAGCAGTCGAGTAGTTTTTGACTTGTGTCTGACCGTCTGTTCCCAATTTGCCATAGTTAACGGTTACGTCTGTTCCAACTACATCTATACTCCAGAATTTCTGTGACTTAAAGTCTTGAAATACGAATACTCTTTTCATAATACTTTTTTTAATGGTTGATATTTGCCCATTCAAAGCGCAAGAACGCATGAACGACGTCTGCAAAAATAATTATTTTTCGCCACGTACAAAGCAATCGTACACTAAACTTTCAAAACTAGAAGATACAAACAAGAAGGGCTGCCCCCGTTTTCCGGAGCAGCCCTTACTATTCAGTTTCTATACTTCTGTATTAATCTTCAATAGTACATATACTTACGCGGTTCCAATCCGGTTCGGTAAACATGTCACCTACGCCCTGACCTTCGGCAGTGATACGGGAAGCGTTAATCTTGTATTTATTGACCAGGATAGTCTTGACAGCTTCCGCACGTGCGGCAGCTATTCTAGCATTGACTTCCACACTTCCTTCCGGAGAAGCGTATCCTTTGATAATCACTTTTGAATCAGGATATTTCTTCATGTAGGAAGCTACACGTTCCACATTCGGCAACTGTGACGCGTCTACTGATGAACGACCTTGTCTGAAAGTAATGATAGATTCCGGAACGCGAGCGGTCTTGACTACTGTTTCAACAGGAACTACCTTTGTACGACATTCTTCCAAGTCTTTCTGCAAGCCGTTGATTTGCCGGTTGGCAGTGTTCAACTCACCGTCCTTATTGTTCACTTCAGAACGAAGAGCATTGATTGAAGAGTTCAGCCCGTCGATTTCCGCCTGGTTGTAGACTTTTACTTTGGTGAAATAATGGTTTCCGGTACTTGTCTTGAAGTGATAAGTCAATCCTGCAGTCAGTTCAAACGCTGCATTATTCGCATTGAAACGGCTCTTTGTTTCGGGAAAGCTACCTTGCATATCATATACGATAGCAGGTTTGATTCCCAATGTCCATGCTTTCGTTTCACCAAGATTGAAATTGAAGTTCAATCCGAAACGGGTAGACCATGAGTTCTGATCTCCGTCACCATTTACATAATAATGCAACCAGCCCATTCCGGCTACTGCTTCTACTTCAAACAAACGAGGCTCGCCTTGATAACTTGCAAACAGGTTCATCAAATTGACTTTACCCAATAAACTGACATCCGAAGCATCGAAGGCCGTTTTACTCGGAGTGGTGTTGATATATCCCATTCCCTGGAATCCCAAACCAAAGATAGGAGTCAATTGTTTTGAGAACCCTACTCCAAAACCGGGACGCATACTCTTAAAGAAAGCGCTATGAGTAAGAGGAGTGATTGCTCCCGCATTTACTTCAACAGACCAGTTGTCTGTGAACTTTGTACCTTCTACTACTGATTGGGCGTTTGCTGTAAATGCACCCAATACAAAAGCTAATAAAATAATAGATTTTTTCATAATCAAATGTTTTTAAACTGTGATGTTTTGCTTGCTAAATCATTAGAAATGTTTTATGTGTTCCATGTCTAATTCTTTAGTTTATAATCAAATTCGTTATTCACAGTAAACAACATATCATATAAAAGATTAGTTCACAGAATGAGACTCCAATTAACAACTATTTAATATTTGGGGACTCCTGCCAAAAAGTGGGAAATATGCATTCAAAGTCTATTTGTAAGATTTAATCGTCCGACTATAATGTCAATTATTATCACCACAAATGATAAAGTTCCCACCCTTAAGAAAAAGGTAATACAAAAAAGGCAACAACTTACTACTTGAACGTTGATTGAGTTATTAATAAATACTGCGACCGTTTATTATAAACGTCCCCTCCGTTTATTATAAATTTTAAAATCCGGATTTGCGAATTTAGCATCAATAATATGCAACAAAAAAGGCTGCAAACTCTGTAAAGTTTGCAACCTTTGGGGTATATCTGCCGTTCTATCCTTTAGTATAAGCTAAGGGAATGAGCTAAGTTCGTTGTAATATTATACTATTTTCTATCCATTCTATACTCATATTTCAGTTATTCTTTCATCCATAATTCATTGATTTCATTCTTTTCCTGACTACAAATATACGAAATAAAAAAGCGTTTGTCAAGTCCCGGATAAGTTTTAATCGCCTGTCATCAGGAATGCTCTTTTTTTACTTTTCCGGAATCACTTCATTCAGACAGGCTATGGCATTGAGTGTACGCGGATAGCCGATGTAGGGCAATAGTTGTGTGACGACAGCCAGCAACGTATCTTTATTATTCCCTACGTTGACATTTCCTTGTATGTGCCCTTTTACTTGTGACTCACAACCGCCTAAGGAAACAAGAATAGAGAACGTAACCAATTCACGTGTCTTCACATTCAGTCCGCTACGTGTCTGATAGTCTCCGAAGCAATTGGCGGAGAGATAACGCTGGATATGCTTCTGATTCTCGGGAGCGCTTTTATGCATCTGTTCTATCCGTTCACCGAAAATGGATTTCTGCAACTCCAGCCCTTTGTCGAAACGGGTTTCGGATGACACAACCGATTGTCCCTCTAAAGGAAGGCGTACGCCACGGGCGAGCAATATACCATTAGTAAGACCGATAAAATCTCTCACCTTAGCCATGCCTGCATAAGCTACTGCCTGATAAAGGATTTCCTTCACTTCTATCGGGGTAATGCCTTCATTAAGAGCGTTTTCAAGTGTGATACGGTATTCAGCCTGTGCCTGCGAAGCTATATTGGATGCCAAGGTTACCATAAGGCGGGTTTTAGTATCCAAGTCACCATATTCCTGCACTTCTTTTGTAAAATTACTAAATATTCCGTCCAATTCGGGGTCGGTAGCTTTTAGTCCGGTTGCCACGTTGTCTTTTGTAGCTTCGGCATATTGTTGGTCGCTCACACGTTCCAGCCATGTATTCTTGTTGGTCTGCGGATTACATTCGATAGCCAGATGCGAGAACCAGCTATCGGGGGCGGCACCGTGCCAATGCTCGATGTTTGGAGCAATTTCAACCACGTCACCGGGAAGCAAGCGGCGTGATGCCTTACCACGTTCCTGATAATATCCCACACCACCGACGGCAATCAGGATTTGTCCGCCCGTATGGCTGTGCCAGTTATTGCGGCAACCGGGTTCAAAAGTAACATTGGACATGGGGACATTCAAGCCCTTGTTACTAGTCAGCCGCGCCAGCCAAGATTCTCCTGTGAAATATTGTTTGAATCCTACATTCTCCTCTCCTACCGGAAATGCGCTGATGTTTTGAGGTACTTCTTCTTTTTTCATATTCTGTGCATTTAATGAATTATATCCGAAAAACGTTATTAATGCAACTACTAAAGTAACAATTAATTCCTTCATGTTCATAGTCTAATTGTTTTAAAATTAATAACACAAAAATACGAAGTTATAGCCTTACAAGACTGATACAAATTACAGAAGTTAGTACCATTATTACAGATTTCCCGTCTTACCTGTTTGAGCGATTCTGACTTTCCATATTACTTCTTTTTATTCGTATTTACAGGGAGTGAGAAGGAGGAACTCTCAATAAATTGACAATTATTTTATTATTTCAAAGCCCGCCTCAATCTGTTTAATCCTTCTATCAACTGCTGTCGCGGACAGGCGATATTAATACGGATAAATCCTTCACCAGCCTCTCCGTACAAGCTGCCCTCGTTTACCCAAAGTTTTTCTTTCTCCAACAAGGTTTTCACTATCTCATCCGATGACTGATTCAGCACTGAACAGTCCACCCAAACCAGATAAGTGCCTTCCAACATCGACACTGGAAATTCAGAAAGATATTCAGCGAAGTATGCCCTCAAATAATTGTAATTGGCGAACAGGTATTGTTTCAGCTCTTCCAACCATTCCTCACTGTCGTTATAGGCTGCCATTAACGCTTCCACCCCGAACGGGTTCACATCACAAATTTCATTGACATTGATTGCTTTATCTATTTTCGTTCGTATATCCGTATCGGCAGAAATGATATTAGCAATCTGAAGCCCTGCCAGGTTAAAGGCTTTGCTGGGCGAGGTACAAGTGACGGAGTGCATCAGGAATTCTTGTGAGATAGAAGCAAAAGGAATATAGGTGTGTCCCGGAAAGACAAGTTCGCAATGGATTTCGTCTGCTACTACCCACACATTGTTTCGGATACAGATGTCACCGATGCGGGTAAGTTCCTGTTTTGTCCATACCCTTCCGGCAGGATTATGCGGGTTGCATAACAATAGAACCTTTACATTTGGGTCGGCAGCTTTTTGTTCCAAATCCGCAAAATCTATCTGATAGGTTCCATTTCTATAAATCAGCGGATTGGCAATCATCCCGCATCCGTTATTGCGGATAGAGGAAAAAAAGCAGTTATATACGGGTGTCTGTACCATTACTTTATCTCCGGGGACTGTCAGTGCCTTAATGACAGCAGACAATGCCGGTACTACTCCCGTGGTATAAATAATCCATTCTTTTTCTATCTGCCAGTCATGTCGCCTTGCAAACCAGTTTGTCACCGCCGCGTAGTATGCATCCGGTACACGGACATATCCGAAGATACCATGCTCCACCCGTTTCCTCAACGCTTCCACAACAGGGGGAGCCGTACGGAAATCCATATCGGCTACCCACATCGGCAATATATCTGCATCTCTGGCAGAATCCCATTTATAGGAATTCGTACCTCGGCGTGGAATTATTTCATCGAAGTCGTACTTCATATTTCAATCAAAACAAGTCAGTTCGTCCCAAAGTTTCAATTCACAATTTCCCGGTGCTTTGAGATTCTCGTCCAGGATGATTGTCCCGAAACTTTCGGCAATAATGCTCCCCGTGCGGGGATTCTTCACGCTGTGAATCGGGCTTTTAATCGTTGCTTTCACACTGCTGTGTTCAAAAGCGAGGTCAGCGTCCTCCGCCATTGTACAATTTTCCATGACCAGATCATGTGCATAGCAAAGTGGCTGTGTGCCCGAAATCCTGCAATTTACCAGACGCAAGTTTTTAGAATGCCAGCCCAGATATTCTCCGTTCAGTTCGGAATCATAGACAGTTACATTCTCCGTATTCCAGAATGCATCTTTGGAGTTGATAACCGCATTACGGATTTCCACGTTCTTACAGTACTGGAATGAATAGTTTCCATTTTGAGCGTAGTGCTGTATCTTGATATTCTCGCTATGTATAAAAAGATAATCAGCTTTGTCTATCTGCACGTTCTTCAAATCTATATTACGGCAATACCAGAATGTTTCCAAAGCGTTGGGCAACTGTACATTTTCGAGTTTTATCCCGTCCATTTCACGAAACATCTTCGGGGCTTCTACCAAGGTATCTGCCATTTGCAGACTTTGGGAGTACCATAGCGCGGCACGGGCGCCTTCTGTAAAGAGACAGTTCTTCACTACAAATCCGTTGGTATGCCAAAAGGGATATTTTCCTTCAAAGCGACAGTTAATTGCTATGATGTTACTACATTCTTTCAGTGCGGATTCACCGGCGCGAATCGTCACATCTTCCAGTTGAAGGTCGTGGGTTGCGAACAGAGGACGTTCGCCTCCGTATTCTTGATTTCTTATTTGTTCCATTAGTTTATTTTTTAGTCTGTTATTTCAAAAGTCACATTTACATTTCCTGTTATCACAAGAAAACTACTTATTTCTTCAGATACTCCTTGAAGAAAGATTCCAGTTTGCTGAATGGTATAAGGCTTACACGGTCGTAAAGGTCTACGTGTCCTGCACCGGGCACTATATACAGTTCTTTAGGCTCGACAGCCAGTCGATAGGCATCCTCGCTGAATTCGCGCGAATGGGCATTCTCCCCGGCAATGAAAAGCATGGGACGGGGTGAAATCGTTTCAATATCTGCGAAAGGATAGAAATTCATAAATTTCACATTACTTGAAAGGGTTGGATGAGTTGTTGTCAAAGGAGTGGCTCCTTCTGGTGTGAATTCTCCTCTTTGTGTACGGTAGAATTCATAAAATTCACGTTCTATCGGGCCGGATTTTTCTGTCAGTTCGTGCACTGTGCCACCTGTGTACTTTGTTTCTCCGCCCAGGAATTCAACATAACGCTGCTCTGCCGCTTCCGCCATAATTTGTTTTCTCTGCTCCAAGGTCAATACATGTTTCAATCCGTTACGGCTGGCAGTACCCATATTATACATGCTGATTGTTGCAATGGCTTTGAGACGAGGGTCTATTTTTGCCGCACTGATAGCGAAACTTCCACTGCCGCAAATACCGATTACACCGATAAGATTCCGGTCAACAAACGGACGTGTACCGAGAAAATCTACCGCAGCGCTAAAGTCTTCCGCATAAACTTCCGGCAGAACGGCATTGCGCGGCTCGCCTTCGCTCCCACCCCAAAAAGAAAGGTCTATGGAGAGTGTGACAAATCCTCGTTCCGCCATTTTCGTTGCGTAAAGGTTCGCACTCTGTTCCTTGACTGCTCCCATAGGGTGTCCGACAATGATTGCCGGGTATCTGTCTCCTTCTTTCATGTTCTTGGGCAGAAACAGATTTCCGGCTACCTTCATTTTATACTGGTTGAAAAAAGAAACTTTCTCCACACTTACCAAATCACTTTTATAAAAGTTATCTGCATCTGTCTGTGCAGAAGAAAAATTAGTTCCGAGCATCATAATAAATACAGCTGTTAATAATAAAATCCGTTTCATATCTCTTGCGTTTTAATAATTAAATAATTGATTATCTATTTTCTACGTTGCAAAAATAGGGTGAAATAAAGAGACTGTATGTAGATGAATTACTGACATTATTACCCGAATTACAGATTCTGTTTTTTATCAATCTGCTATAATATCTATTCTAACCTATTTAAGGAATGAAGTAAGTATCAAAACCAGAGAAGCCAAAGTCAAACTTCCTGCTTTTGCAAACGCTAAGTTTATTAGGAGAAGTAACTAAAGAATCATTAAACAAAATAAGAAAAGTCGAAACTAAAAACCAATATATATTATCTACTATTTTTAGGTTTATCATCAGTCACATTTTCCAAGGTCGGTAATATAGGTAAAATAATCCGTAATCTATATACAAACCGAATCTAAAATCAGCAGTATCTTTGCAGTGTGATAAAGATAATAGGTATAAACGTAAAAAAACAAATTGATATGTATTTAGAAAATATTTACTCTCCTGCAGACGTAAAGAAGTTATCGTTTCAAGAACTCAACGATTTAAGTAATGAAATCCGTGCATCACTCCTGCAAAAATTGAGTGAACACGGCGGGCATTTCGGGCCTAATTTCGGAATGGTGGAAGCGACTATTGCTTTACATTATGTATTCAATTCACCGGAAGACAAGATTGTTTTTGATGTATCGCATCAAAGTTATGTGCATAAGATGCTGACCGGACGGAAAGATGCTTTCCTCTATCCGGCAGAGTATGACAATGTATCGGGTTATTCCGAACCACACGAAAGCAAACATGATTTCTTTGTTATCGGTCATACTTCCACTTCCGTCAGCCTGGCTAGCGGATTAGCAAAAGGACGCGACCTGACCGGTGGCAACGAGAATATCATAGCCGTGATAGGCGACGGCTCTTTAAGTGGCGGCGAAGCATTTGAAGGATTGGATTATGTAGCGGAACTTGGAACAAATATGATTATTATTGTCAACGACAATCAGATGTCTATTGCCGAGAATCACGGTGGTCTGTACAAGAACCTGAAAGATTTGCGTGACAGTAACGGTCAGTGCGAATGTAATTTCTTCAAGGCTATGGGATTGGATTATATGTACGTGAACGACGGCAATAATGTGGAAGCATTGGTTGAGGCTTTCTCTAAAGTGAAAGATATTCAACATCCGATAGTAGTACATATTAATACCCTGAAAGGCAAAGGGTATGAACGCGCAGAACTGGACAAAGAGACTTACCATTGGCGTACTCCGTTCAATATAGAAACCGGAGAATCCAAGTTTGGCGAGGATACGGAAGATTATAGCGAAGTAACCGCTCAATATCTGCTGAAAAAGATGAAAGAAGACAAGCGGGTGGTAACAATCACTTCCGGCACTCCTGCCGTTCTCGGATTTACTCCCGACCGTCGTCAGGAAGCCGGCAAGCAGTTTGTTGATGTCGGTATTGCCGAAGAACATGCAGTGGCACTTGCTTCCGGTATTGCCGCTAATGGGGGAAAGCCTGTTTATGGGGTATATAGCACATTTATCCAACGATCTTACGACCAGCTATCGCAAGACCTCTGCATCAATAATAATCCGGCAGTCCTCTTGGTATTTTGGGGAACATTATCCGGTATGAATGATGTAACTCATCTCTGTTTCTTCGATATTCCGCTTATCAGTAATATTCCGAATATGGTCTATTTAGCGCCAACCTGTAAAGAGGAATATCTTGCCATGCTGGAATGGGGTATCCGTCAGAATGAACACCCGGTGGCTATCCGTGTGCCCGCAACAGATGTGATTAGCTGTGGCGAGTCTGTGGAATCCGATTACAGCGTTCTCAATCGTTATAAAGTCGCTCATCGCGGTTCGAAAGTAGCTATCCTTGCGTTAGGTTCGTTCTTCGGATTAGGACAGTCGGTGCTGTCATTGCTGAAAGAAAAGGCAGGTATTGATGCAACGCTTATCAATCCCCGATATATCACCGGCATTGACAATGAGCTAATGGAAGAGCTGAAAGCCGACCACCAACTAGTGATTACATTGGAAGACGGTGTGTTGGACGGTGGTTTCGGTGAAAAGATTGCCCGTTATTACGGTGCCAGTGATATGAAAGTCCTCAATTATGGAGCGAAGAAAGAATTCGTAGACCGGTACGACATACAAGAGTTACTTCGTGCCAATCATCTGACAGATGAACTGATTGTAGAAGATATCAGAAAGATTATCGGCTAAAGAAGTCCTCACCAGTTCATTATATATTCATGTAGGTTGATGCACTTCCGTAACGGGGGATATGCATCAACCTACTTCTATTTACTATCTATTCTGACTGTCTATCTCTTTAAGCAATTCGTCAACAGCCGTTTTCAGTTGCATATCTTCCCCTTTCACTACCGTTTCAGGGCTATTGGCAACCTTAATATCAGGCTCTAACTGGCTATTTTCCAGATAACTTCCATCCGGCAGACGATAACCGATAATAGGAATACCGAATACCAGTGAAGGGTCTTGCAATGTTTCCCAAGATACGCTTGTCATTGTTCCCGGCACAGGCATACCGACCAGTTTGCCTATCTTCTGGTGTTTGTACACCCAAGGCGTACCGTGCGCATTGGAATAGTTAGCTTCACACTGCAACATGATAGAAGGTTTATTCCAGCGACGGCTCGGCATATCACAGGCTTCGCGTCCGCGTACTACCTGCGTAAAGTATTTCTGACCGCTGAAAAGTATCTCGATATCTTCGTGCAGACGACCGCCGCCATTGAAACGGGTATCAATCACAATTCCGTCACAGTTGTTATATTTACCCAAAATATCCGAGTAAACAGTACGGAAACTTCCGTCGCCCATGGACTGGATATGTACATACCCCAACCGGCCGTTCGACCATTTCTCAACATCGGCAGCACGTTGTTTTACCCAACGTTTATATAACAAACCGTTGAGTCTTCCGCTAGTGATAGGCATTACCACTTCTTCCCAACGCTCCTTATTCTGCGGATTATACAACGAAACCAGGGTTTTCTTTCCGGCTTTATTATTCAGTAAAGCAGTAATATCCTTATCCGGAGCCAGTTCCTCACCGTTAATCTTTTCAATAATGCAGCCTGCTTTTACTTTTGTACGGGAATGGTCGAACGGGCCTTTCTCGATTACCTCAGCGATTTTCATTCCTTTTTCCTGGTAATTCCAATCGAACAACAAGCCCAGATTAGAAGTTACATCTCCCCCGCCTCTCGGAGAATAACGTCCTCCTGTATGCGAAACATTCAGTTCGCCCAACCATTCGCTCAATAATTCCGCAAAGTCGTAGTTGTTGTCAATATGAGGCAGGAACTTGCGGTAAGCAGCCGTCATAGCATCCCAATCGACCCCATGCATAGTAAGATTGTAGAAGCGTTTTTGATGTTGCTTGTACACATGGTCGAACATTGCTTCACGCTCGGCAGCCAAGTCCATTTTCATTTCAGCCTGATAACTGATTGATTTCAATGCATCCGACTTCGCATCCATTTTCTGCATCATCCGGCTTCCCAACAAGAAAATGTCCCCTTTCTTATCCAACATCAATGATGCCCAACCGGTATTGAGTTTGTGCAAACGTTTTGTGTCTTTTTCACGAAGATTCATTTTCCAAAGGTCATAGCCGCCTTCGAAAGCTGAGAAGTAATAAAGATTCTCTCCGTCTTTTGAGAGTATGGCACTGCCTAAATCGGAAGAGTTGGGAGTCAGACGGACGATACGGTCTTCAATGCCGTTAAGCTCTACTACTATATCTTTCTTGTCTGCTTTATCTTCGGATGACTTGTCCTCGTCAGCTTCATCCTTTTTGGACTTATTTACATCTTTCTTCTTGTCACCGTCTTTCGCTTTCTTCTGTTCCTTTTCTAATTCTTTGAGCAGTTCGAAGTCTTCCTTGCTTAAGCGATAGCGGTCATAAGCATCCTGATTCAAGAATACCAGCATCACATCCTGTTGTGAACCCCAAGAAGCATGCGCACGCATACCGTAACGTTCAGTTTGGAAAAGAATAGCGTTTCCGTCCAGTACCCAACGCGGAGAACCGCTAATATATCCGCTGTGAGTCAAGTTGGTAATAGTACCGCCTTGTGCGCTGACAATACCTATATCCGAATAAGGATCATGGCGATTGCCAATAAATTCAAGAGTAAACCATTTGCCGTCCGGCGACCATTCATAGTCGAATCCGCCTCCGGTATTATACCATGTAGAACCGTCCGTCACTTGACGAACTTTCTTCGTCTTTAAGTCAAGTACCATTAAGCGGTTACGGTCTTCGATAAAAGCCAGCTCCTTACCGTCCGGAGAATATTGCGGATAAGCACGTTCCACTGTTTTTGAAGGAAGCAAGACTTCTTCCTCGATAAGAGTTGCATTAGGGAAATTGGCTTCTTCCTTACGGGCTATTTTGGCGGTGTAAAGTTGCCAGTTACCCGTCCTTTCACTGGCATAGACCAGCGTCCGGTTATCCGGGGCAAAGGACACAGCGGCTTCTTTTCCCGGAGTATTCGTGATTTGCTTTGTTGTAGTGTAATCCGTCGAAGTGACAAAGACATCACCACGCACAATGAAAGCAACCTGTTTGCCGTCCGGAGATACGGAAGCGGAAGTAGCGCCCTGAGAAAATTTGAGGGAAGCAATCTCCTTTTCATCATCCCGGACAAGTTCGACGCTTACTTTCTTCGGACGGGCATTGGCTTCCTGTGTATAAAGTTCTCCGTCATAGGTATAACACAATGTACCTTTATCACTGATTGACAAGAAACGTACCGGATGCGTACGGAATGTAGTTATCGCTTTTACCTCTTGAGGCACATTCGACGTTTGCGAAGTATTCAGTGAAAAGTTATAAACATTGAATGAGCCGCCGTTACGCTCGCTAAGAAAATAGACAGAATTGCCGTCGGGCGCATACACCGGATTGCGGTCTTCCCCTTCCCGGTTCGTTAGATTGGTATGTTTTCCCGATTGTGTGTTATACAGCCAAATATCTCTGGTTATAGAAGAAGTATGGTGTTTTCTCCATTCATCTTCGAAGCCTTTACGGTCTTGATAAAGAAAGTTTTTCCCCGATTTATCAAAGCAAACCCATTCGGCAGGAGTAGCGAGTACTTGCTCGGTACGTCCTCCGTCAGCAGGTACTTTATACAATTCCGTCATTGCTCCGGTAGGAAACAAAGCGCTACCTGCGGGGTCTTGAATAGATGCGGAGAAAAGTACAAACTTTCCGTCCGGAGTAAAAGCCGAAGGAATCTCCGAAGCGGAATGATAAGTCAGCCTTTGGGCGGTTCCGCCGTCAGCAGGCATGATAAAGAGGTCGAAATTCCCATTCCGGTCGCTGGCAAATGCAATTTGCTTTCCGTCGGGCGACCAGACGGGGTTGGCTTCATAAGATGCTTGTGTTGTCAACTGAACGGCTGTCCCACCCTGTGCGGGGACTTTGTAAATATCGCCTTTATAACAAAAGACAATCTCCGTTCCATTCGGTGAAATACGTGCGTCACGCATCCACAAAGGAGTAATGGCATAGCCGGACAATGCGGTCAATGCCAGTGCTAAAGAAGTTATTAGTTTCTTCATATCAAATTATTATATATATTTTATTTCAACAAATCAGTTTGAATTAGTTTTCCCGTGTAATTATAGAATACCCTGTCACCAAAGTCTTTGTAGAAGAAAGCATATTTATCTACTCCTGTACAATGGCAGACACCAATCTGACGCGGCAGATATTCTTTCAGATAATCTGCAATGATCTGATATTTCCGTTCTTCTGCGTTATGAATATGAAAACCGCCTAACAGTAAGTTACAAGGAGATTCGGGAAATGCCGCACGGACTGTTCGCAGGATATTTGTAATTCCTCGATGAGAACAGGCGCTCAATACAGAAAAACCGTCCGGCTCTACCAACACTACCGCCAATTCATCCTGAAAAGTATCCGGTATATGGCAACCATCTTCTTTCTGAACCCGAAAGCGTTCGAAATGGGTATCCTCACGGTCGATAATATCAATAGAGGGAAAGAGAAATACGCCGGGAAGCAGTTCGGTCTGTTCTTCGATAAAACGGAAACGGGAAAGGTCGAAAGTCTGCGTATGCTTCATTCCATTTTCGCGTTCATCCTTAAATTTTGGAGAGAAGGCTTCGCGTTTGCAGACAACTGTTGCTTGTTTGTTCAGCTCCAAGAAATGACGCAGACCTCCCGTGTGGTCACTGTGCCCGTGGGATAATATCAGATAATCGACTTTCTGCAAGTCAATATGCAGCAGGCGGGCGTTACGGATAAACAAATCGGACGCTCCCGTATCAAAGAGTAATCTATGTTCCGATGTCTCGATATAGAGAGAAAGACCGTGTTCTGCCTGCAATTTACGTCCATAGACACAATTCTCCACAAGAGTCGTTATTGTATAGCCCATGATGCTTAGTTATTAAACGAATCATACAAAATAAAAAGTTCTGCCACAAAATTATAATAATTCTGTGGCAGAACAAGCAATCCAGGCAATTAAAATTCTTGACTTTTCAATCTATTCGATTGAAATATTATTTTTATGCTTCAAAAGGTCACATAAGATAGCGTCACTATCCGGTCGTCATAGCATCACTATCTTGTTGTTATAGCGTCACTATAATAAGCCAGTGACAGTTATACCATTTTTCCCATGTTGTAGGCTTCCTGCATGTATGGAGTATCTTTAATTTCTCCTATCTTCCAAGCACCGATTCCATAGACCGTTCCTTTTTCCTGTGGCCCTTCCAGACAATCAAGAAAGCCACGGAAACCGTCTATTGTACGTTCCATCATTGCCTTATTATCCTCTGCCGCCGCAATAATGAAATAAAACTCCTTGTTCGTTATCTCCGTATAGCGTGCGCAGCAACGGTCAATCATAATCTTCATCTGTCCGCACATCGTATAGAAATAAACAGGAGTTGCCATTACAATCACATCGGCAGCAATC
>ERZ779942.918-NODE-918-length-17366-cov-3.00774_pt1 | contig 17366 bp, 15 predicted proteins | sample MGYA00511941_ERZ779942 | MGnify/ENA primary metagenome ERZ779942 (study PRJEB29588, sample SAMEA2148265) | human gut metagenome | biome: human gut; feature: human-associated habitat; material: faeces | place: Denmark | collected 2008/2010 ... | reverse complement strand
CCGTTAGCACGGGTAGCAGCGTTGATACGAGCGATCCACAAACGACGGAATTCGCGTTTTTTAGCACGACGGTCACGACGAGCATAGCTCAAAGCTTTCATAACAGTTTCATTAGCTTTTTTGAACAGCAAATGTTTAGAACCGCGATAGCCTTTAGCCAGTTTTAAGATTTTTTTATGACGACGATGAGCAGTAACGCCCACTTTAATTCTTGCCATTATAGTCAGCCTCCCTTATCTATTATGCGTACGGCAGCATTTTTGCTACGCGTTCATGATCAGTTTTGTGAACAAGTGCAGCCTTACGCAAGTTTCTCTTGCGGGAAGGAGATTTATGTTCAAGAATATGGCTTTTAAAAGCTTTAGCACGTTTGAATTCACCGGTACCAGTCTTTTTAAAACGTTTAGCAGCAGCTCTGCGGGTTTTCATTTTAGGCATTGTTAAGTCCTCCTTATTTGGTAGCTTTAGGCGCAACAATCATAATCATGTTTCTGCCTTCTAATTTAGGTGCACGCTCAATGACAGCCATGTCTTTGAGCTGTTCAGCCATTTTTTTGAGCAACACTTCGCCAAGCTCAGGATGCGATAATTCGCGGCCACGGAACATGATGGTGACTTTTACTTTGTCGCCGTCTTCCAGGAATCGCACTGCATTTTTGAATTTGACGCCGAAGTCATGATCCTCAATACCGGGGCGCAATTTGACTTCTTTGATATCAAAGGTCTTTTGCTTTTTACGAGCTTCTTTATCTCGTTTTTGCTGCTCGTAACGATACTTGCCGTAATCCATAATCCGGCACACCGGAGGTTTCGCTGTAGGAGCGATCTCCACTAAATCAAGATGTCTTTCCTGCGCCAGCTGCAAAGCATCACGACCGGACATAATACCCAGCTGTTCGCCTTCACCGGCAATAACGCGCACTTCCCGTGCCCGAATTTCTTCATTGATACGCAAGCTTTCTTTGCTAATAACCGTTCACCTCCAAAATTAAATAAAAAACGCGAGCAGATAATACTGCCCGCGCTGAAAATCATATCCGACCCTGTCGAGCTTTTGCTGCAAGGTGAGAAGCGAGCGGCTTCTGCTTTGTTACTTGGATATAATATCATAATGTTAACTTTGTGTCAACATATTTATTAACCTTTTCTTGCTCCCAGCTGTCCGTCAAGATAAAACAATCCGGAAATATTATCGCCGATCATTTCCAGCTTTTCAACAATCTCAGAAGCATTGGCTTCTTCTTCTACCTGCTCATCGATAAACCATTTAAGACAACTTTGAGCCGCGTAATCTTTTTCTTTCAAAGCTACTTCATACATATCATAAATACGGGAAGTAACATATTTTTCATGCTCTAAAACTTTTTTGAACAAATTCAGAGGGGTACCGTAATCAGCCGCCGGCATATCAATCTGCAGAAGCTGAGGCTGCACACCGCAGTCCTGCATAAATTTTACAAAGCGCAAAGCGTGTTCACGTTCTTCTTCATATTGCAGATAAAGCCATTTAGCCATACCTTTATAATTTTTAGCTTCCATATCCAGGCTCATCGCAAGATACATATATGCAGAATACAATTCAGCCTGGACTTGTTCATTAAAAACCTTATAAACTTTTTTATTCATGATAACATCCTCCTTAACAGCTTAAAATGCCGTTTTTACTGGGTATATTATAACACTTTTCATTCGTTTTTTCAATAATTATTATCTATTTCCGTTGCCACTTATCTAGCACGACATTCATATCTGATTATTTTTTATCGGCAATTTCTTCTTGCAGCATGGCAATAAAATCTTCCTGCTTCATAGCTCCGATATCTCCTTCGCCGCGGCGGCGCACAGCAACTGTACCGTCTTCAACTTCTTTATCACCGATAACAAGCATATACGGAACTTTTTGCAGCTGTGCTTCACGAATCTTATAACCGATTTTTTCGTTACGATCGTCAAGATAAACGCGCAGCCCCAATTTAAACATTTCATCACTCAATTTTTTAGCATACTCATAATGCTTGTCGGTAATCGGCATTACACGCACCTGGCAGGGAGCAAGCCAGGCAGGAAAAGCACCGGCATAGTTCTCAATCAGGATACCGATAAAACGCTCTATAGAACCATAAACCACACGATGGATCATAACTGGACGATGCTTCAAACCATCTTCGCCGGTATAGGTCAAATCAAATTTTTCTGGCAGCAGCATATCCAGCTGAATAGTGCCGCACTGCCATGTACGACCGATAGAATCTGTCAGATGAAAGTCGATCTTAGGGCCATAGAAAGCTCCGTCGCCTTCATTGATCACATATTCAAGTCCAAAATCTTCCATTGCGCTCTTCAAAGCATTAGTTGTAGTTTCCCAGGTTTCGGCATCACCCATTGAATCTTCCGGGCGGGTCGAAAGCTCGGCATGATATTTCAGCCCAAAGGTTGCATAAACCTCGTCAAATAAACGAATAACATTTTGGATCTCGTCTTTGATCTGGCTCGGCATCATAAAAATATGAGCATCATCCTGCGTAAAGCAGCGCACACGGAACAAGCCATGCAAAGCACCGGACAATTCATGACGATGTACCAGTCCAAGCTCGCCGGCACGGATCGGTAATTCCCTGTAGCTATGCGGATGAGTTTTATAGACCAGCATACCACCGGGGCAATTCATGGGTTTGATAGCGTAATCTTCGTTGTCGATCTCAGTAACATACATATTTTCACGGTAATGGTCCCAGTGTCCAGAAGTCTCCCATAACTTACGGGACAAGATCATCGGAGTTTTGATTTCCTGATAACCATAACGTCTGTGCACTTCACGCCAATAATTGATCAGCTCGTTGCGGATTACCATGCCATTGGGATGGAAAAACGGGAATCCAGGACCTTCTTCCATGATACTGAACAGATCCAGCTCTTTGCCAAGTTTTCGATGATCACGTCTGGCAGCTTCTTCAAGCATATGCAGATAAGCGTCCAGTTCTTCCTTACTAGGAAAAGCGGTGCCGTAGATACGCTGCAGCATTTTATTTTTTTCATCACCACGCCAGTAAGCGCCGGCAATACTTTGCAGTTTAAAAGCTTTTACCCTGCCGGTCGACGGACAATGCGGCCCTGCGCATAAGTCTGTGAAATCCCCCTGCGTATAAGTGCTGATAACTGCATCTTCAGGCAGATCATTGATCAGTTCGACCTTATATTTTTCATCTTTGTCCGCAAACATTTTCAACGCTTCACTGCGCGGCAATTCACTGCGTACAAGCGGAAGATTGGCCTTAACGATCTTAGCCATTTCTTTTTCAATAGCAATCAGATCTTCCGGGACAAAAACATGCTCGCTGTCTAAATCATAATAAAAACCATTAGCAATAGCAGGTCCGATAGCAAATTTAGTATCGGGGAACAAGTGCTGAATTGCCTGGGCCATGATATGTGCCGCCGTATGGCGAATCGCATGCAGTCCTTCAGAGCTTTCAGGAACAACAAATTCAACTGACGAATCATGCTCCAATTTATCTGTCAAATCTTTATTCACACCGTCTACCACAGCCAAAAGCGCCTGTTTGCCAAGTTTCTGCGACAAACCTTTTGCTACTTCCAGCAATGTCGTTCCGGCAGCAACTTCTTTTACACTGCCATCTTTTAAGGTTACTTTAACATTTGCCATTTTACTAGCCTCCTAAAAATAAATAAACTCCGTTCCCTGGAAAGGGACGGAGTTGACCGCGGTTCCACCCTAATTGACCTGCCGCTGGCAAGTCCACTCGGTACCGTTAACGCCGGCATACGACACTGCATACTAACTGCCAGAGCAGAGGTTCCGCAATGTGGTTTGAAGGTGGTAAGGTCTATCATTTTTCCAAAGCGCTTACAGCCAGGGCGCCTCTCTCTGCAGGAAAGATATGTTAGCCTCTTCCTTCGCATAACCGATTGATTATGTGACTATGTTTAATTATAAACTTAACAATAATTATTGTCAATAATTTTGATTTGTAAAATTCTTGTAGCCAAATTTATATCGTTACCTTATAATTATATTAAGATTAGTAATAGTTTTAGGAGATGCCCCGATGAAGATCTGGAATAATCCATTCAGAAAAATACTGCTGTTTTCCCTGCTGCTTCTATCTTTTAGTTCGGCTCAGGCAGAGGAAAACCAAAAAGAAACTCTGTTGTTTTTACCTTTGGATAACCGTCCTGTCTGTTCCTCTTATGTTGCCAAAACAATGGAAGCAGCGGGCTACAAAGTGCTGCTTCCGCCTGATAAATATCTGGCTTCATATAATCGAAACGGCAGTCCTGATGAATTATGGAAATGGCTCGTCAGCCGTGCGCCTCAGGCAGACGCTGCCGTCATTTCCACAGACAGTCTGATCTACGGCGGTCTGGTTGCATCACGTACTCATCACGAACCGCAGGCAGTTTTAGAGCAGCGTCTGCAGCGACTCGAAACACTGCGTGATCAGTTCCCAGTACGGCTTTATGCTTTCTCTACCTTGATGAGAACTCCGCGCGCCAGTTTTGGCGCTGTTGAGCCTCCATATTATTCGAAAATCGGTCCGGCTATTTTTCGTTATTCCGAGCTTTGTGACTCCGAAGATTTGATTGGACTCAGCCTCAAAGATGCTTTAACGAAAAAAACTTTGTCTACCAACATGCCTAAAGCAGATTTGCAGGACTGGCTGGAACGACGCCAAAAAAATCTCAATATCAACAGCAAGCTGACGGAAATGACCCGCAGCAACCGTTTTCACTTTCTCGCAATCGGCAAGGACGATAATGCTCCGTTATCGCATACACATATGGAAGCACGCAAGCTCACTCAGGAAACCTATGATCTTACGCAGCGAACTTTTCAGATAATCCCCGGTGTCGACCAGCTCGGGCTGCTGCTGCTGACCAGAGCCGGAAACGAACTGAAGCGTTATCAGCCACGTGTTTACGCCTATTATGCAGATGGCTGGGGACCGCGAACGCTGCCGCAATATTCTGATATGACCTTGGGTCAATCAGTGCCACAGCAGATTTTAGCAGTAGACGGACGTACTGCTACCAGTGCCGCTAACGCAGACGTTGTTTTGGCACTAAACACGCCCTTTGACGGCATAATGATGGATTCTACCGCTCCTTCCAATCAGTTTTTCTCTTCACCGCAAAACCGTACCTATATCAAACAGCTCAAGCAGCTTATGGATAACGGCTACCGGGTATCTTTGGCCGACGTAGCGTATTCTAACGGAGCTGATAATGGCTTTATGAACGAACTGGCCAAACAGGGGCAGTTGGAACGGCTGACAGCCTATAATGGCTGGAATACTGCGGACAATACCGTTGGATTTGCCATTTGTCAGGGTATACTGACTCCGCAGATGTCAAAACCGGATGCTGAAAAACTGATGCGTATCAGAGTTATAGACGACTGGTATTATCAGGCCAATGCCCGACGCAGTGCTACTGCATTTTTGGAAAGCAAAAATCAAAAAAATGCAGTTTACCTTCTCGGCCCTTATCAGAAACCAGTTCACGATCTGGCTTTAGGCGTTTGCCGAGATTTATCAGGACGTTATAAATTTACAGAAAAAAGTAATTTTGATATTTCTTTCCCCTGGAACAGACTTTTTGAAATTGATGTAGAACTGAAAAAAGATAAAAAGAAATAACTGTCTTAAAATACCGTTGACCAACTTAGTCCAACGGTATTTTTTTATATTATCTGCCTATTTACTTAAATATTTATCGTTTTTCAATAAATTATTTACTTTTAATAAAGAATTGCTATATTATTTACTTAAGGAGGTTTTTATGGACAATATTGATACTGCAATTCTATACTGTTTAAAGGAAAACGGGCGCGTCACCGCTTCTGAGATAAGTAAAAAAGTAAAACTGTCAATTCCTGCTGTTGCCGAAAGAATACGTAAACTCGAACAAAATTCGATTATTCAAAAGTATATAATCAAGCTCGACCGCTGGCAGACCGGGCAAAAACTTTTAGCTTTTATTTTTGTAAATATTGATAAAACCGAGCATATCAATGCTTTCCGCAGTCAGATAACCGTTCTTCCGGGTGTACTTGAATGTCATCATCTTGCCGGAGCTTACGACTATTTGCTTAAAGTAAGCGTCAGCGATACCGATGCTCTGGAAAGCTTTCTTACTAATAAGCTAAAAAAAATCACCGGCGTCAGCAGTTCTAATACCTTTATTACTCTGGCAACGCTAAAGGAAGAGTTAAATTGCTGAACTCTTTTATACGCGGTCTGCGCCTTGGTATAATTTTACAGCTGTCAATCGGTCCGGTTTGTCTTTTTATTCTGCAAACAGCTATTACCCGGGGAATAACCGAAGCGTTGAAAGCCGTACTGGCAGTAGTTTTGGTTGACGCTTTCTATATCCTGCTGGCATTATATGGTTTAGGAACTTGCCTGAAAAATTATCCGGGCATACAAAAAAAACTACGTTATTGCGGTGCTGCAGTGCTTCTCTACTTTGCAGTTACTGCTTTAGCTGATGTTTTTCATCCACAGATTTCAACTGCCACTATTATGCTGCCACAAATCAGCAGTTTTTACGCTGCAGGACTGCTTACGCTCAGCAATCCCCTGACGATTATTTTCTGGTTAGGTATGCTTTCAGCACAAGTTTCCCAGTACCGGCTCAACAGACAGCAACTTCTTTCTTTCACCTGTGACTGTATAAGTGCAACGTTCTTATTTCTCTGTCTGCTTGCTTTTTTAGGTAACAGCAGCGCACCTCTATTGTCACCTTCACTACAGCAATTAATCAACATCTGCATCGGATGTCTTCTGATTTTTTTTGCATACCGATCAGCAACTTGTAGATAAACATTTAATAAATTTAATCTAAACATCTCTCTTTCTTTAACTTTGAGCTGAACACCAGAATTCCACAATACAGAAAAGCCATCTGCAAATACACAGATGGCTTTTGCTGTTTTCCTGAAGCATTAAAAACTGTAGTTTATACCAATTTGATAGTTACGCCCAGGTTCGGCATACCACTCATCAAATCCAAGAAATCCGCCGCTCTCATTGTCCCAATTGGAATAAAACTGATTAAAAATATTATTGACCTTCACATAAAGCCTGGTATTTTTCTGCAGTTTATAGTTCAATGAAGCATTCCATACCCAGTAATTATTATTGGCAAAACGATTTTCACCACGGCCGTTAGCCTGATCAAAAACTCCGCGCCCCTGCAGCAGCACACTATACTTATCATATTCGTACATCAAATCAAGCAACAGTTCACCGTGAGGTATCATCGTACTTACAGGGCTTGAATTTTTACGTTCTGTATCCACTTTCGTCTGTGTATAAGCCACCAGAGAACGCCACTTTTCTGAAAACCGTTTCGATGCGGAAACAGTAAATCCTGTTGCTTTCTCATGCGCAATATTGGCATATCGACGAAGATATTTTGGCAAACTTATATCTACTGCAATGACATCAGCTGCATCACGATGAAAAACATTAATTTTTAATGACGAAGACTCATCCGGTACATAAGTTAATCCCGCTTCATAAACCCTACCTTCTTCTGGCTTCAGCGCCTCGTCACCATAATCAGGAGAAAATATCTGCAGCTGCTTGGGCGGCGCAAAATATTCTGTATAGGCCAAAGTATATAATACCTTTTCAGAGGGCTGATATTCCAACGACAAAGCAGGAGAAAGCTTGCTCCCTGCATAAGAATTCCAATCCTGACGCAGACTGCCGACAGCTTTGACGCTGTCAGCCAGCTGCCAGACATCCTGCAGATAAACAGCTTTACTGATCACAGTTCCGTCACTATATTTTGCTGCCAGATCCTGATAATCAAGGACCTGATCCTTGTAATATTCCACACCACCGGTCAAAGTATGTTTGGGGTGCCACTGTTTACTGTAACGGTCAAAAAAACCTTCCGTCCGTAAATCAAGCAGCCATGGTCGTTCAACATTTAAACTTCTATCATAGGCGGCATTGCTGCTGCGTCTGTAAATACCCACAATATTATTTTCTGTATCCGAAAATTTACGCTCATATTCCAGAGTTAGATTATCTTCTGTCTTGCGGGCATCGGTCATAAAAATATTTTTAACTAACTTTGGCGGCTTAGTTTCATCAGGTTCCGTATTCTTATAATTGAAGATCTTTGATTTATCCCTGCCGCTGAAAACCCTGTAGCTTAAAGTCAGATCAGCAGTTTCACCCCAGGCTTTGGTCAATTTGATACCAGCATTTTCAACATTTTCGTATGAAGGTATACTCTCCCTTGCACTACTGTAATCGCCCATAATACTTTTTCGGGCATAAACCGACCAGCTCCATTCACCGCTTTTGCCTAAATGTAAAATATTCTCTTGCTCACGTCCATAACTGCCCGTTTCCAGATTGATACTGGTTTTAACACCTTCAACAGCTTTTTTTGTAGTTATCCTGATCACACCGCCTTTAGCAGCATTACCGTAAACGCTTCCGGCTGCTGACGGCAAAACCTCTACACTTTCCAGCATTCCCGCCGGCAGTACACCGAAATCAAAATCATTATAACTGCTGCCGTTCCAGTTAGAACGCACACCGTCAATAATTACCAAATAACGGTCAGAACCATTCAGCAAAACCTTACTATAGGCATTCATACCACCGCTGGCGCCCCTTGCCATCAAAGTAACACCCGGCAGTTGCTGAATCACATCCAAAGCATTATCATAATTGCCGTTTTCCAGCTTCTTTTCATCAACTTTATAGTAACCTGGTTTACCTGCACTATTGTCATAACGCGCGGCCGTAACTATCATCGGCTCTAAATAAAATTCCGCTTCCCCCGCTGCAGCCGCGGTTTTCATTGAGAAAAGCATCAGGTAAAATATAGCCAAGAAACACAAATATTTTTGCTGCAAAGCAACCTCTCCTTGATAAAAGTTTCTTTTGTTATGACTTCAGCAAATACTATCAGCTAATGCAGAAACTTTTCAATACTTTTATACAATTGTTCCACATCGAACGGCTTGGGAATAAAAGCATTCATTCCCGCAGCCAGCGCTTTCTCACGATCTTCCTGCAGCGTATTGGCGGTCATAGCGATAACTGGTATTTCCTGTGCGTCGTCCCTGCTCAAAGACCTGATCTCTGCAGCAGCTTCAAGCCCGCCCTTTACCGGCATCTGCAGATCCATTAAAATCAGGTCATAAGTGCCTGGCAAAGTTTCCTGAAACCTGTCTACAGCCTGCTGTCCGTTTACAACGCGTTCAACATGTACCCCCTGCATTTCCAACATCGTTACGGCAATCTCGGCATTAAGATCATTATCTTCTGCCAACAAAATATTTTTACCCGCTAAATAACTATGTATTCTGACTTCGTTATTATTCTCCAGGATTTCATCAAACTGTTTTTCGTAAACAGGCAGCTTGATAGTAAAGAAAAATTCAGAACCTTTTTCAACCTCACTGCGTACACTTAAAATACCGCCCATCAATTCTACCAAATTGCGGCTGATAGCCAGCCCCAACCCAGTTCCCTGCTGATTGCTGCGGCTTTTTCGGAAGACCTGCTCAAACGATCCAAAAATACGTTCCAGATCTGTTTCAGGAATACCAATGCCTGTATCACAAACACTGAAACGCAGCTCAGAAACCCCTTCTTCAGCAGTACTTTCCAGAACCGTTACCGTTATCTCGCCATTGTTTTCTGTAAATTTATGGGCATTGGAGAGCAAATTAATAAGAACCTGCTTTAAATGCAGCTCATCTCCAACAAAATTTTTATGTGTAAAACAGCATTTAAACTGTAATTTGATTTTCCTCTCTTCCGCCATCACCAGAAAAATATTGCTCAGCTGCCGCAGCAGATTATCCATAGAAAAAGGCCTGCTTTCGATCTGGATCTTGCCGCTTTCTATTTTTGACATATCAAGGATATCATTGACGATCGATAATAAAAATTTAGCAGAAGAATCAATTTTGGAAATATTTTTCTGCGTCACAGGATCCCCTTCACCGGAAAGCCGCATCAGATTAGCCAATCCGATGATTGCATTCAAAGGAGTTCTTATTTCATGTGACATCCTGGAAAGGAACTCTGAACGCACCTTGCTGATATTTTCTACTTTTTTCATTTTAAAATAAATGACCTGATTTTTCATTTTAAACCAAAAATACATAAAAACAATCGTTACCACAAGTAAAATAAACCCAATTATGATCAGAGAAAATATGACCGGATTAGAATAAACCAAAGCCTTGAAAGACATTTCTTTCTTGCCAGACATCAAGGTATTATTGGATAAAACCTGCGCAGTCTGCTCATTGGTCAGGTTGACCAGACTTTTATTCAAAATAGAATACAGCTGTATATCATTACTGCTGCTGACCCCCAAAGACAAATATATCTCAGGACTCTCTATAACAGGAATGATATTAGTATAATAATCACTCATATACAGATCTTCCAAAACAACGACAGGTATTCTGCTATAAGAAGCTTCTCCCGAATCTACTGCATTCAGACATTCTTCATATGTATCAAAATGCGCAACGTCTGTATGTTTGATATTACGCGATGCACAGCTGCCGTTTATGACTGCAGCAATATTTTTATCATTTGGGAAAGGTGTATACTTATTACGCATGATGATAGAATTAAGCATCATATAATTTTTGGTGATATTTAAACCATCAGGATTAAAGGCGTCATTTTCATTGATATAATAACCAAGGATATCTGCCTGACCGCTTTTGACCAATTCCAAAGTCTGCCCATAGGAAGCAGCCGTTATATACTCAAACTCCGCTCCGATCTGAGCAGCAATCAATGCAAAAATTTCAGGAACGATACCTTTAGGTTCACCATCCTTAATATAATAAAAAGGATAATTGTTTTTTACTACAGCTACCTTAAATGGGCCATTTTTATGTATAAACGTACTTTCCTGTTCTGAGAATACAGCAGTGTTACTGTAATTAACAGGAAAATATTTTTGAAACAGGGCTTCGCCAAAATTCGGATTGACTGCATAAATCTTTTTTATAGCTTCATTCAGCTGCGCACTTGTTTCCGGATCGTCCTTCCTGGCAACGATATAACAAGGTTCAGAATTAAAACGCAATGCTACATTATAATCAGCCAGCTTGTTAAAAAGATCGCTTACTAAAAGCAGATCCACTTCACCATTATCCAAAGAACTTTCAAATTCATCAGAAGTACCGTAATATTTGATATCGCTTTTTATATCATTGAATTCTAAAACATTATTTAAGCGCTTTATTTTATCAGTAGCCTTGGCAAAAACACCAATCGTTTTCCCTTCCAGACTTTTGATATCAAATCCCTTGATATTCTGGTCATTTTTGTTATAAATCAGCAAACTGTAGCTATAACCCATCAGATGTTCAGGATAATACAGGTTTTCACCAAATCCAGGTGACTTTAACACAGCACCCATAAGATCATATTTATTATGTTCCATATTTTTTATTGACTGGCTAATGGAATCTCCAATAAACTCATATTCCCAACCTGTATATTTAGCGATTTCAACTAACCATTCATAGACAACACCGCCACGTGTGCCATCTGCGTATGTCTCACATATACCGCGTGTTTCAGGGAATGCCACCTTTAAAACTTTTTTAGCCTGTGTTTCTGCAGCATTCGCAGTCACACAGGCACAAATAGACATTATTATCGCTAACCAAACAAAAGTACTTTTAAGAAGCTTCATATGAAAATTGTTACCTTATCTTTCCTGTCAATCAAGCTTGTTTATTATATTTTAATATTTATATTCATTTTAACAAAATTATATCTTTTGAGCAATTAAATATAAGTTTTATTATTAATTTTACAATAAAAACAAAACACCCTCCATCAAATAATTATTGGTGGAGGGTGTTTAAATTATTTCCGCGGCAAAAAGATTTTTATAGTAGTCCCTTTGTCCAGTTCACTTTCCAGCTCAATGCGACCTTTATGGAACATCACCCCATGCTTGACTATGGAAAGTCCCAAACCTGTGCCGCCGGTTTCTTTAAAGTGACTTTTATCAACCCTGTAAAAGCGTTCAAAAACCCGCTCTTTATCAGCACTGCCGATACCGCAGCCGGTATCCTTAAATGTCAGTACTGCTTCACCGGGAATTACGGCTACTGTAATCTCAACGCTGCCGTTTTCACGATTATACTTGATCCCGTTGTCAATAAGGTTATAAATAACCTCGCTCAAAACTGCAGGTACTCCTTCTACCTCAGCTTCACAGCCACTGACGCTTATTGCGACATTTTTTCCGGCAGCCTGTTCCTGCAGACGCTGAACTGTACCTTCAGCCAGCTTTTTCAATTCGATAATTTCCAGGTTGTTCATATTATTCGCCGACTCGTCTAAACGCGACAGTTTCATAATATTATCGATAAGCACAATCAGATGCCCGGCCTCACTGTAGATTTTTTCCAGAAAGCGCTGCTTATCTCCTTCCTGAACTAACCCGTTTTTCATAATCTCAGCATAACCCAAAATCGACTGCAGCGGTGTTTTCAGTTCATGCGAAACATTTGCAGAAAACTCACGCCGCAGTGTTTCTGCTGCACGCTTTTCAGTAACATCAAAAATCAGCAATACGCTGCCTTTACCGCCAACACTGCTGCCGCATAGCTGATAAAAGCGCCCGTCCTTCTGATACAGACTTTCACCGCTGCCGCCCACAGCTACCTTCTGCAGCAGCTCCTGCACTTCCTGGCCTCGCTCCAAAGTCAGAATATTTTTACCAACGACTTCATGATCCTGCAAACCAAATAATTTGGCGGCACTGTCGTTGATCGATAAAATATTCTGCCGGTCATTCAAAAGGATCAGACCCTCATTCATACTCTGAGTAATAGCCGCCAGTTCATTCTGCTTCTGCCGCAGCTGCTTTAAGCCTTCTGAAACCTGCCTCTGCTGCTGGGCGATCCGTGTTAAAAACGGTGCCAGTTCATCATAAGTATCATTTTCCAGTGGGTTTTCCAGATCCACCTGATCCAGCGGTAAAACCATTTTATCAGTAATCCGCCGTGCCAGAAGCATAGCCACCAAAGCCACCACCAGCACTACCGCGATCATATAGGGAATACTGCCGGCCACCGTCGCAAAAACAGAGTCTGTCGTTCTTGCAACACGCAGTATATCACCATTATCCAGCCGCAGCGCAAAATAAAAAGTTTTTTCTGACAGAGTATCGCTCATACGCTCGGCCAAACCAATTCCACTTGCTAACGCTTCCTGTACTTCCTCACGATCTTTATGATTGAGCATTTTTTCGGCTGCCACATGATTGTCATAGATGACCCTGCCGTCAGGAGCAATCAGAGTAACACGAGTCAGCTTACCGCTTTCCATCGTCAATGCCTGCAGATAGCTTTTCCCGCTCTGTTCCAGACCCATTTTTATAAAAGTTGCTTCCTGTCTCAAATCACGCTGCATTGTGGTCATCGACCCCTGGTACATAATAACCGCAATCAGCACGGAAGCAATGATAACAGCCGCCGTTGACAAAAACAGCAGACCGCTGAAAATTTTATTTCTCATAGCCAGCTCCTATACGATAACCGACGCCGCGTACAGTTTCTACCAATGCTCCTGCTTCGCCCAGTTTCAGCCGCAGCGTACGCACATGAACATCGACAGTACGTGTCTCGCCGGCAAAATCATAACCCCAGATATCAGTTAAAAGCTGTTCGCGCGTAAAAACCTGTCCCGGCCGCTCTAACAGCTTATGTAAAAGCTCAAATTCCTTAAATGTCAGAACTACCTCCTGACCACCGGCCATCACGCGGTGTTTGTCGATCTCCATTACCAACTCGCCGGCAGTAAGCCTGCTCTGCTTATCCTCCTGCTTATAACGCCGCAGTACGGCTTTGACCCGCGACACCATTTCCATCATGCCGAAAGGTTTGGCTATATAATCATCAGCCCCATTATCAAGACCATGAACTTTGTCGAATTCTGAGCCTTTGGCTGCACCTGTGCGGTCCGTTTATCGCTGCGCAGCCGCTTCAGCAGACTAAGGCCATCTTCACCCGGGAGCATGATGTCCAGCAGAATCAGAGTCGGCTTGCCGCATTCCAGCGCTTTGAACAACTCATCACCGCTGCCTACGCCCAGAGCTTTAAAACCAACTGACTGCAATGTATAAACTTCTAATTCACGAATATTAGGATCGTCCTCCACGCAAAAGATCATGCACAGTATCCTCCTCATGTGCTCCTGTAATCATAAACAGCACCCATTGGGAAATGTTTACCGCATGGTCGCCGATTTTTTCAAAATACTTGGCGATCATCAGGTAATCAATAGCCTGCTCTCCGCTATCCTGCGTGCTGCGTATGACCTGGATCAATTCTTTTTTTGCCCTGCTGAACAATTCGTCAACGACATCATCGTCACGCTCTACCTGCTGAGCCAGGCGCAGATCGCCCTTCACAAAAGCGTCCAGACTGGTACTGACCATCTTTTTCGCCGCTGTCGCCATTTGCTGCAAAAGCGTTGTATCGTAATCCCTGCCAAATTCAGCCTTGCCTAAAATCTCAGCAATATTGCCCGCCTGTTCGCCGATACGGCTCAAATCCGTAATCATTTTCAGCGCCGCTGAAATCTGGCGCAAATCAGAAGCGACAGGCTGCTGCTTCAAAAGCAGATTTATACAAATATTCTCTACTTCCCGCTCTTTTTCCTCTGTGCGTTTGCCTAAAATAATAATTTCTCTGTTCAAAGCATCATTATCTTCCTGCAAAGCCTGCATCACATGCTCCAAAGCATTCTCGCACAAAGTGCCCATTACGATCAGTTCTGTGTTCAAAAGCTCCATCTGAGCCGCAAATCTGCTCCTTACCATCAGCCAAACCTCCCTGTAATATAATCTTCAGTCTTTTTCTCCTGCGGGTTCGAGAACAAACTATCAGTATCGTTGAACTCTACCACTTCACCCAAAAGAAAAAAGGCTGTTTTATCAGAAATACGCACCGCCTGCTGCATATTATGCGTTACAATCACGATAGTATAATTTTGCTTCAATTCCAATGCCAAATCTTCTATTTTCAGGGTCGAAATCGGGTCCAGTGCCGAAGTAGGCTCGTCCATTAAAAAAACCTCCGGCTGTACCGCCAGCGCGCGGGCAATGCAGAGCCGCTGCTGCTGACCACCCGAAAAACTCAAAGCGCTTTTATCAAGCCTGTCCTTGACTTCATCCCAGATTGCCGCCTTACGCAAAGCCTCCTCCACCATATCATCCAGCTTAGCTTTGCCTTTGACGCCATGTGTTCGCGGTCCGAAAGCAATATTATCATACACACTCATCGGAAAAGGATTCGGCTTTTGAAAAACCATGCCCACACGTTTACGCAGCAAATTAACATCGTCATTGGCATAAATGTCATCATTGTCCAGCAAAACCCTGCCTGTAATACGGCAGCCTTCGATAAGATCGTTCATTCTATTCAAAGATTTCAGCAGTGTTGATTTGCCACAGCCAGAAGGACCTATAAATGCAGTAATCTCTTTTTCCGGTATCCGCATATTGATATTTTTTAGCGCATGGAATTCACTGTAATATAAATCCAAAGTTTCAATAGCTATTTTCGTATCCATATTATTTTCCCTTCATCAATTGTTTTGCCAGTCTGCTCGACAGAGCGTTGATAGCAATAACGATCAAAACTAAAATTACAGCCGTCGCATAAGCCTGTTTCATGTACAAGCCCTCGCTGGCCAGCACATACATATGTACTGCCAGAGTTCGTCCTGACGACAGCACCCCGTCAGGAAGTGCCGCCACCGTACCGGCTGTATAAATAAGCGCTGCCGTTTCGCCTACGATCCTGCCAATGGAAAGAATAACGCCCGCCAGAATACCGGGAACCGCTGAAGGCAGAACTACGGCAAAAACGGTCCGCAGCTTGCCTGCCCCTAAGCCATAACTGCCTTCACGGTAGCTGTCAGGGATCGCTTTTAATGCTTCTTCTGTCGTGCGCATGATAAGAGGTAAAATCATGATCGCAACAGTACAGGCGCCGGCAAGTAAGGAATAGCCCCATTTCAAATAGGTAACGAAGAACAGCATACCAAACAAACCATATACAATCGAAGGGATACCGGCAAGAGTATCAGCAGTTACACGCACCAAGCTTACCAGCCTGTTGCCGCGGCTGGCATATTCGACCAGATAGACCGCCGCAAATATACCAAGCGGAGTTGCAATAGCCAGCGCCATTACTACCATCAGCACTGTATCAACCAAAGCAGGAAACAAAGAAACATTTTCTGAATTATACTGCAAAGCAAACAAACCTGTTTCTATATTTGGCAGCCCCTGCCACAAAATATACCCCAGTAAAAAACTCAACACCATGAAAGTAATCAGCGCTGCAGCAATCACACAGCCCAGTAAAAACAACGACAGCGGATCGCGTCCGCATTCATGCAGCTTACGGTTAAGCTGCGCTTTTAAACCCGTCATTGCTGCACCACCTTACCTTTCAGGTACGAAAAAGTCAAATTAATAATCAGGATAAATACAAACAGAACAACAGCCGTTGCAATCAACGCATCACGGTGCAGATCCGCAGCATATCCCATTTCAATGACAATATTTGTTGTCATCGTGCGCACGCCCTCTAAAATACCTATAGGCATTCTGGCCTGATTGCCTGCGACCATAATTACAGCCATCGTCTCTCCGACGGCCCGTCCCATTCCCAGAATGATCGCCGCCATAATCCCCGACTTGGCAGCCGGCACGACTGTAAAAAATACACTGCGGACATGCCCTGCTCCTAAAGCCAGAGCCCCTTCATAATAACTGTCAGGCACCGCACGCAGCGCGGCTTCAGCGACGCTGATCAGTGTCGGCAAAATCATCATGCCTAAAAGCAGTGAAGCCGTAAGCATACTGCTGCCGGTACCGCCGATATGTTCACGGATAAACGGGACCATCACTACCAGTCCGAAAAAACCATAGACAACTGAAGGAATACCAGCCAGCAATTCTACAGAAGGCTTCAGCACATTGTATATTTTCTCAGGACAGAAACGCGCCATAAAGACAGCCGTCAAAATCCCGACCGGAACTCCAACGACGATCGCTCCCAGCGTAACGTACAAGCTGCCCAGGATCATCGGCAGAATGCCGTAGACATCGTTGGCAGGACGCCATCTTTCTCCTAAGAAAAAATCTGCAGCGCCGATCTTACTGATAGTTGGCAGCCCGTTGGCAAACAAAAACAGACAAATCATAGCTACTGTAGCGATAGAGGCACACGCCGCCAGCAGAAAAACAAACTTCATTATTTCTTCTTTACGCTTCTCCATACTCCCTCACATTATACAGGCGGCTGC
>ERZ779942.909-NODE-909-length-17513-cov-2.57532_pt1 | contig 17513 bp, 9 predicted proteins | sample MGYA00511941_ERZ779942 | MGnify/ENA primary metagenome ERZ779942 (study PRJEB29588, sample SAMEA2148265) | human gut metagenome | biome: human gut; feature: human-associated habitat; material: faeces | place: Denmark | collected 2008/2010 ... | reverse complement strand
AAACAAGATACATCAGAATGCTGTCCTGGGAGCAGAGCCGCAAGACTTTCACTATACAGGAGAAGAAAGCAGCCTGATTATCGGAGATAATAACGATATCCGCGAAAATGTAGTAATCAGCCGCGCCACATTTGCAGGCAATGCAACCAGAATCGGAAACGGCAACTACCTGATGGATAAAGTACACCTTTGCCATGACGTGCAGATCAGCAACAACTGTGTAGTGGGAATCGGTACAACGATTGCAGGTGAATGTGTACTAGACGACTGTGTGATCCTGAGTGGTAACGTTACCTTGCATCAGTACTGCCACATCGGTAGCTGGACACTGGTACAGAGCGGATGCCGCATCTCGAAAGACGTTCCTCCTTATGTAATCATGTCCGGCAATCCTGTTGCCTATCATGGGGTGAATGCTGTGGTACTTTCACAGCACCACAATACATCGGAAAGAATCCTCCGTCATATTGCCAATGCCTACCGCCTGATTTATCAAGGTAACTTCAGCGTTCAGGATGCTGTGCAGAAGATCGTAGACCAGGTTCCGATGAGTGAAGAGATTGAAAACATCGTTAACTTCGTGAGAGGCTCTGAACGAGGAATCGTGAAATAAACGAAGAAACTTTCGCAGATTATATTATAAGGAAGGGTGACACCAATAAAAAGGCGTCACCCTACTTTTTTTAGAGGATGACGCTACTATATCTTTCTATTCAGGCTTATACTACCGGCTTATTCGAACTCCAGCGAACCGAAGAAATCGGGACGGTGAAAATCTGGTTTCTCTATCTCTATCGGGTTCCATGACAAGAAATGAGGAGTTTGCAGCTCATCACCACATTTATAGAAATTAGCTTTCACTTCTTTTCCGTCCAGAGACTCAATCTGATGCTTAAAGAACACCTTATAAGGAATAATCAGAGCGACTTCCCAACTCGTATCCTCCACACGTTCTTCGAAAGGCTCATTGCCCAGACTGGACCACCGCTGTACAAGCCCCGTTATTTCTTTCGGAGCATGCTCCCGACCGTTACGGGCCGGTCCGGCACCAATCAGAATCGTTCCGATGCAATTGCATTCTATATTGTAATAGATTCCGTCGCCTGCCGGAATGGAAAAGAACTCCACACAAGAATCAGTCCATACAGAGCCATTATCTTCTCCATATTTGGCGCGCACACTCTCTTCTCTGACTTTGAAATGCAACAGAATAGAATCTTTAGTGTGGGCAATCCGGAAACTTACCTTGGGTTTATAGGGATATTCAGCCCAATTGACGCACTGAACCGACTGGAAATCTATCTTTTCCTCATCAAATAATTTAGGAAGCGAACAAGCCTCTACATTAGCAGAACTAATTTTCTTTACTTTCATATATCTTTCGTTTGGAGGATACAAATATAGTTACTTTCTCCTAATAAGGTTCCCGAAAACCAAATAAAAACAATATATTTGCCATTAGTAATACCTTAAACAGCCGAATTAGTGAGAAAAGTAATCCTTTTATTTCTGTTATTTTTAAGCGTAACTGCTGTCCGCACGTTAGGACAAAATATTACTTTCAGCCATTTGACCACAGACGACGGACTTTCTCAGTTTTCTGTCAACAGCCTATATATTGACGAACGGGGCATTATATGGGTAGGTACGCGCGAAGGGCTGAACCGTTATAACGGTAACGACATCAAAAGCTTCAAGCTCAAAAAGAATGATCCGAACAGCTTGTTCAGCAATACCGTGCTCCGTATCACAGGCAACAAGAACGGCAAAGTTTATCTGCTTTGCACCGACGGAGTAGCCGAATTTGATATGACCACTCAAAGGTTCAGGACCTTGCTTCAAGGCAATGTGGACGCTATCTACTACAACGAGAAGCTATACATCGGAAAGAGGGAGGAAGTATTCGTATTCAACGAAAACACGAACAACTTCGACCTTTACTACCACCTCGCCGGCAAAGACATCACACTATCCTGCCTCCATCTGGACGAGAAGAAAAACTTATGGATGGGAACCACCAGCAACGGCGTTTACTGCCTGTCAGAAGACAAACAACTCTCTCAGCCTATCACGAAAGGAAACATAGCAAGCATCTACGAAGACTCCTCCAAAGAGCTATGGATAGGTAGCTGGGAAGAGGGATTATACCGTATCCGGACCAATGGCGCCATCGAAAACTTCCGCCACGACCCGAAGAACCCGAACAGTATATGCTCCGACTTCGTCAGAAGTTGCTGCGAAGACAATCTGGGTAATCTATGGATCGGAACCTTCCACGGACTAAACCGTTACGACAAAAGCACGGGACAGTTCCAGCTTTATACCGCCAATGACAACAAACCCGACGGACTTACCCACTCTTCCATCTGGTGCATCGTGAAAGACGAACAGGGCACACTGTGGCTGGGGACTTATTTCGGCGGTGTCAATTATTTCAATCCGGAATATGAGATCTATACCCGCTATAAAGTGGGAGACACAGAGAAAGAAGGACTGAGCAGCCCCATCGTCGGCAGAATGACAGAAGATAAAGACGGTAACTTATGGATTTGTACCGAAGGCGGCGGAGTAAATGTCTACAACCGGAAAAACAATACCTACCGCTGGTATCGCCACGAAGAAGGCAAAAACAGTATCTCGCACAACAATGTCAAAGCAATCTATTACGACCAGGCACAGGAAATAATGTGGATCGGTACGCACTTGGGAGGACTAAACAAACTCGACCTGCGCACGAACCGTTTCACCGTCTACCGGATGAAAGCGGGTGATCTGAGCACACTGCCCTCGGACATTGTCCGTGATATCGTACCTTACGAAGACAAACTGATTATCGCCACACAAAACGGAGTATGCCTCTTCCATCCGGCAACAGGCACCTGCGAACATCTTTTCAAAGACACCAAAGAAGGCAGAAATATCGGCATGGTAGCCAGCCTCTATATCGATAAAGACGGAACGCTATGGATTTCCGCTACCGGAGAGGGGGTATATTCCTACCGCTTCGACACCGGCAAGCTCACCCATTATGCGCACAATCCCGCCAATCCGAACAGCCTCAGCAACAACAATGTCAACAGCATCATGCAAGACAGTAACGGCAATCTGTGGTTCTCCACTTCCGGAAGCGGGCTCGACCGTTACCGCAAGGAAAGCAACGACTTTGAGAATTTCGACGTACAGAAAGACGGGCTATCCAGCGATTGTATCTACGAAGTATTCGAGTCATCCATACAGAAAGGAGACCTGCTGCTGATTACGAATCAGGGATTCTCCCAGTTTGACTACCCACAGAAGAAGTTCTACAACTACGGTACCGAGAACGGATTCCCGCTGACTGCCGTCAACGAGAACGCATTGTTCGTGACACATGACGGAGAAGTATTCCTCGGCGGTATCCAGGGAATGATCTCTTTCTGGGAAAAGAAACTGCACTTTACCCCCAAGTCTTACAGCATCATCCTTTCCCGTCTGCTGGTCAACGGAAAGGAAATCACCGCCGGAGACGACACCAGCATTCTGGACCAGTCCATCGCCTATACATCGGAAATCAGTCTGAAAGCCGACCAGTCCATGTTTAGCATAGAATATGCCACTTCCAACTTCATCCCTGCCAACAGGAATGAAATCGTTTACCGCCTCGAAGGCTTCTCTGACGAATGGAATCATACTGACCGCAAACAGACGCTTATCACTTATACCAACCTGAACCCGGGCAAATATACGCTCGTCATCAAATCGGACGGAGACGGCATCGAAGCTGCCCGACTCCTGATCCGCGTATTGCCGCCCTGGTATGAGACGTGGTGGGCTTATCTGATTTATACCATTTGCACTGTCAGTCTGCTGTGGTATCTCATTCAGAACTACAATTCCCGCATCAAACTGCGTGAGTCACTGAAGTACGAGAAGAAGCATATCGAAGACCTCGAAGCACTGAACCAGTCGAAGCTGCGCTTCTTCACCAATATCTCCCACGAGTTCCGTACTCCGTTGACACTGATCGTAGGGCAGGTAGAGACGCTGTTACAGGTGCAGACATTCACGCCTAATATATATAATAAGATATTAGGCATATACAAAAACAGCCTCCAACTGCGTGAACTGATTACGGAATTGCTCGACTTCCGCAAACAGGAACAGGGACACATGAAGATTAAAGTCAGCCGGCACAATCTGGTAAACTTCCTGTACGAGAATTATCTGTTATTTCTGGAATACGCCAGCAGCAAGCAAATCAACTTCAAGTTCAACAAACAGTCGGATGATATTGAAGTATGGTACGACCAGAAGCAAATGCAGAAGGTAGTGAACAATCTGCTGTCGAACGCATTGAAGCATACAAAGGCGGAAGACACCATCTCCATCAACGTATCGCAGGAGAACCACTCTGTCATTATCGAAATAAAAGATACGGGCACGGGCATCGCTGCCGCTGAAATAGATAAGATATTCGACCGTTTCTATCAGACCGAACGTCTGGACTCCCTGAATACGGGAACCGGAACCGGTATCGGACTGGCATTGACCAAAGGTATTATCGAACTCCATCACGGCACCATTCGGGTAGAAAGCGAACCGGGCAAAGGCAGCAGTTTCATTATCACCCTCAAACTGGGCAACAAGCACTTCACCGATGAGCAAATAGTGCAGGAATCTACGGATGACAGCATCCGGCAACAACCGGAAACCTTTGTGCCGTCAGTAGAAATACTGCCCGACTCCGGATGGAAGGAGGAAGAAAACAAACGCATCGAGGATGCCAAAATGCTGATAGTAGAAGACAACGAATCCATCAAACAGATGTTAGTAAGCATCTTCGAGACTTTCTATCAGGTCACTACCGCTTCTGATGGAGAAGAAGCCATGGAACTGATACAGAAAGACATGCCCAGCATCATACTAAGTGATGTTGTCATGCCGCGTATGTCGGGTACGGAACTCTGCAAGCAGATTAAGACGGATTTCAATACCTGCCACATACCTGTGGTGTTGCTGACGGCACGCACGGCAGTAGAACACAACATTGAAGGACTGAAAATCGGTGCGGACGATTATATCACCAAACCGTTCAACACCAACCTGCTGATTTCCCGTTGCAACAATCTGGTGAACTCACGCCGACTGCTGCAAGAGAAATTCAGCAAACAGCCACAAGCATTTGCCCAAATGCTCGCTACCAACCCAATGGATAAAGAAATGCTGGACCGTGCCATGGCTATCATCGAACGTCATCTGGACAACACAGACTTCAATGTGAACATCTTCGCACGGGAAATGGGCATGGCACGTACCAATCTGTTCACGAAACTGAAAGCCGTCACCGGCCAGACACCGAACGACTTTATATTAAGTATCCGTCTCAAGAAAGGAGCCGTCATGCTGCGGAACAATCCGGAGCTGAACATTACGGAAATTTCCGACCGGATCGGTTTCTCTTCTTCCCGCTATTTCAGTAAATGCTTTAAGGAGATTTACCATGTCAGTCCGCTTGCCTACCGCAAGGGTGAAGAAAAAGAAGAAGAAGGAGACGAAGAAACGGACCAATAACCTGTAAACAGGTAAGCAAGTAGCATTTGAAACGGGAGAACCTATGCCAAAGTAGTTCCCGCCTATTGGCACACTTGTGCCACGCCGTTGGCACGACCGTGCCATCGTAGTGGCACAGCTGTGCCAACAGCGTGGCACAAGCTCCGGGCTACGATGTCAGGAAAAGGCATCCGTAGCCCCGGAACATTTAACCTCTATCTTTAGAATGGACTATTTTGTATCTCACCTGTACATTCCTGCTCAGTCATTTCCGCCAATCCTCTTATCTTTGTGTTCAGTAATCACTCCATAAAAAAACAACATTATGAAGAATGTCTCACGTTTACTGCCGCTATTGCCCGGTATGGCCCTGCTGACCGGATGCAATCAGAAAGTACAAAAAGACAATAGACAAAACTCCCCAAAGCCCAACATTATTTATATATTCGCGGACGACCTCGGCATAGGCGACCTTAGCTGCTACGGAGCAACAAAGGTCAGTACCCCGCATATCGACCGCCTTGCCGGACAGGGGGTACAATTCACCAACGCTTACGCAACCTCCGCCACCAGCACCCCGTCCCGCTTCGGGCTGCTCACCGGAATGTATCCGTGGCGACAAGAAAATACCGGTATCGCCCCCGGAAACTCGGAACTGATTATCGACACCGCCTGCGTCACAATGGCCGATATGCTGAAAGAAGCAGGCTACGCTACCGGAGTTGTCGGCAAATGGCATCTCGGACTCGGTCCGAAGGGAGGAACCGACTTCAACGGACGAATTACCCCCAACGCCCAGAGTATCGGCTTCGACTACGAGTTTGTGATTCCGGCAACCGTAGACCGTGTCCCCTGCGTATTCGTAGAGAACGGGCACGTGGCAGGGCTCGACCCGAACGACCCGATTACCGTGAACTATGACCACAAAGTAGGCAACTGGCCTACGGGAGAAGAAAATCCGGAACTCGTGAAATTAAAGCCCAGTCAGGGACATAACAACACGATTATCAACGGTATCCCCCGCATCGGCTGGATGACCGGAGGCAAGTCCGCCCTTTGGAAAGACGAGGACATCGCCGACATCATCACCGATAAAGCAAAGAACTTCATCGCTTCCCACAAAGAAGAACCTTTCTTCTTATATATGGGTACACAAGACGTACACGTACCGCGTGTACCACATCCCCGCTTTGCCGGAAAGAGCGGTCTGGGAACCCGTGGCGACGTGATCCTGCAACTCGACTGGACAATCGGAGAAATCATGAACACCCTCGACAGCCTCCAGCTGACGGACAATACCATCTTTATATTCACCAGCGACAACGGTCCCGTCATCGACGACGGTTATCAGGACCAAGCTTTCGAGCTGCTCAACGGACATACCCCAATGGGCATTTACAGAGGTGGAAAGTACAGCGCCTACGAAGCCGGAACCCGCATTCCGTTTATCCTCCGCTGGCCTGCCAAAGTGAAACCGAACAAGCAGCAGGCTCTCTTCTCACAGATCGACGTGTACGCATCGCTTGCCGCCCTGCTGAAACAACCGCTGCCGAAAGGTGCGGCTCCTGACAGTCAGGAACATCTGAACACTCTTTTGGGAAAAGACGACGCCAACCGTGAATACATCGTACAGCAAAATCTCAATAATACGCTCGCCATCGTGAAAGGACAATGGAAGTACATCGAACCGAGTGACGCACCCGCCATCGAATACTGGACAAGAATGGAACTTGGCAACGACAGGCAACCCCAACTGTACGATTTATCCTCCGATCCATCGGAGAAAAACAATGTGGCGAAACTGCATCCGGAGGCCGTCAGAGAGCTGTCTGAGCTACTTAAATCGGTAAAAACAAGATAACTTATGAGAATAGCAGATTTGTATTATTTTGTATCAATCTTGAATAATTCTATCCATATGAGAACAATCAATGCGTATATCTTTGCCATCGTAAACTCAACAAAATCACTTAATTTTTAATATATGAAAAAACATCTATCCAACCAGACTAGAAAAAGGATGTTCTCTATGATAGGGATACTCCTGCTTTCTGTTCCATTTGTGCTTGCACAGGTACTTGTCAAAGGTACTGTGAAGGATAACTTAGGAGAAGGTGTTCCCGGAGCCAGTGTTCAGGTAAAAGGCACTTCGCAGGGAACGATCACCGACCTTGACGGTAAATTTTCGCTCAACATCCCCCAAAAGAATGCTACTCTGGTCATTTCCTTTATTGGCTATATGACTGTCGAAGTAAAAGCAGACTCGCAGAAGCCGATGGTAATCACCCTGAAAGAAGATACTAAAACATTGGACGAAGTCGTTGTTGTCGGTTATCAGGAAGTGCGTCGCCGCGACCTCACCGGTTCTGTAGCGAAAGCCAATATGACAGATGTGCTCACCGCTCCCGTCGCCTCATTCGACCAGGCCCTCGGAGGACGTATCGCCGGAGTAAACGTGACTTCGGGTGAAGGTATGCCGGGCGGCAACATGAGCATTGTGATTCGTGGTAACAACTCACTGACACAGGAGAATTCACCGCTGTTCGTTATCGACGGCTTCCCGATAGAAGACTCATCGGCGGCCAGCACACTGAAGCCTTCCGATATCGAGTCGCTCGATTTCCTGAAAGACGCGTCGGCTACAGCGATCTACGGTGCGCGCGGTGCCAACGGTGTTGTCATCATTACCACCAAGAAAGGTAAAGTAGGACGGGCACAGCTATCTTACGACGGCAGTTTCGGTGTGCAGCATGTCACCCGCACTATTCCGATGATGGATGCTTACGAGTTTGTCAAACTGCAGAATGAAATGTATCCCACCGTAGTGGCCGGTTCGTACCTGATGAACTATGAAGGCAAGCAATGGACACTTGACGACTATCGGAACATCGAACAATATAACTGGCAGGACGAGATATTCAAAACAGCCTGGCAGCAGAATCACACAATCAGACTTGCCGGAGGTACGGAAGGGGTACGTTACAACGCCTCCCTGTCCTACTTCGATCAGGACGGTACACTGATAGAGACCGGTTACAAGCGCATGCAGGGACGTATGAACACCGTAGTCCGCCGCGGCAAACTGAACATGAGCCTGACTACCAACTACTCACGTTCTATCCAGACAGGCAGTACTCCGTCTTCTACTTCCTACAGTGGTATGAACAACCTTTTCTATAGCGTATGGGGTTACCGTCCGGTGACTTCTCCCGACACTCCGCTCAGCTTCCTGATGGACAGCGCAACGGACAACGCCGTAGATTCAAGTAATGACTACCGTTTCAACCCGATCAAATCGCAGAAGAACGAATACCGGAAAAGCTATACCAACAATCTGCAGATGAACGGATTCGCAGAGTACGAAGTACTGAAAGGTCTGAAACTGAAAGTTTCCGCCGGATATACCTACGACTCACGTAAGCAGGATCAGTTCAACAACTCGAATACCCGCTACGGAGGACCGACTTCTACAGATAAGGTGAACGCTCAGGTGACCCGTCAGGAACGTCTGACATGGCTGAATGAAAACACGCTGACTTATCAGACCAACATCAAAAAGAAACACTTCCTCAACGTATTGGGAGGTATCACTTTCCAGAACTCGGACTACGAGATTTATTCATTCCGCACAACGCACATCCCCAACGAGTCACTCGGAATGGCGGGCATGAGCGAAGGACAGTACTACCACTTCGGCAAAATCCTCATGGGCGATGTTGTCGTACCTCGGACGCGTGACTTACAACTATATGTCCAAGTATTACGCCACCGCTTCTTTCCGTGCCGACGGTTCTTCCAAGTTCAACAAGGCCAACCGTTACGGATACTTCCCTTCCGCATCACTGGCATGGAGCTTCACAGAAGAAGAGTTCATGAAACCATTGAAAAGCGTACTGTCCAGCGGCAAGATTCGTCTGAGCTGGGGACTCACGGGTAACAACCGTATCGGTGAGTACGATTATTATGCACTGCTGGCCGTATTGAAATCCAGAGTCGGCTCATATACATCGACAAACTCCCTTCCAAGCGGTGTTTATCCGTTCGACAATGATGCAACCAATGCAGGTGTCGTTCCTACTTCTTTGCCCAACAAAGACCTGAAATGGGAAACAACCGAACAATGGAATGCAGGTCTCGACCTCGGATTCTTCGACGAACGCATCGGAATAACGATGGATATCTACCGGAAGACTACCCGCGACCTGTTGCTGGATGCTTCTCTGCCCTACTCTTCGGGTTATTACAGCGCTACGAAGAACATCGGTAAAGTACGCAACGACGGTCTGGAACTCAGTCTGAACACAGTTAACTTCCAGACACGCGCCTTCAAGTGGACGACTAACTTCAACATTTCTTTCAATAAGAACGAAGTACTGGCCCTGTCGGAAAATCAGACAGCCTTGCTGACTGCCGCCCAGTTCGACCAGAACTACAACGGTCAATCCAGCTACATCGCCAAAATCGGTCTGCCGATGGGACTGATGTACGGCTACGTTTACGAAGGCACATACAAGTATGACGACTTCAACAAATCGGGTAATTCATACAGCCTGAAACCAGGAGTAGCCCACTACTCTACTGAGACCAACACTCAGCCGGGTATGCCCAAATACGCTGACCTTAACGGCGACGGAGTAGTTGACTCCAACGACCGTACGATTATCGGACGCGGACTTCCGATACATACCGGTGGTTTCACCAACAACTTTGAATACAAAGGTATCGATCTGAGCATTTTCTTCCAGTGGTCTTACGGCAACGATATCATGAATGCCAACCGTCTGTTCTTTGAAAGCTCTAACAACAGATCACGCGAATTGAACCAGTTCGCCAGCTATGCCAACCGTTGGACAGCCGACAACCCGACCAGTGATATTCCCGCGGCTACCAACTCCTCTTCCAACCGTGTCATTTCTTCACGCATCATCGAGGACGGTTCGTACCTCCGCCTGAAGAATGTGACCATAGGCTATACCTTCCCCTCCAAGCTGGTGAAGAAATGGAAAATAGACAAAGCGCGTGTCTATGTTGCCGCACAAAACCTGTGGACATGCACCGGCTATTCCGGTTATGACCCGGAAGTATCTGTACGCAACAGCGCACTGACTCCCGGCCTGGACTACTCTTCCTATCCGAGAGCATACTCTGTCAGCTTCGGTGTAAGTCTGGGATTCTAAATGGATAAGATAGTAACAGTTAGAAAAAAGAATTCGATTATGAAAGCATTAAAAATAACAATCATAGCTCTATTGGCAGGTTTCAGCATGGCATCCTGTGACTTTCTGGACAAAGAACCTACCAAACTGACGCCGGAGAACTACTTCAACACCCCCGCTGAAGCCAACTCATTCCTGACAGGCGTCTACGCCATACTGTCGCAACCCACTTTCTACGGCGGCGACTATATGTATCTCGTAGCCGGTGACGACTTATCGCACTACGGAGGCAGCGGACGCGGTCCTGCCTCTACCGGACTGATCTGTAACAATGCCACTACCAGTGACAATGCCGTGACTGCCTTCTGGTATGCCCTCTATTCAGGTATCAACCGTGCCAACATGTTCCTCGAAAACATCGATAAAGTAACCGGTTTCGACTCAGGCGTCAAAGAGCAATACATCGCCGAAGCCCGTTTCCTGCGTGCATTCTACTATTTCAACCTGGTGGAGTGCTGGGGAGATGTTCCTTTCAAAACGGTTTCTACGCAAAGCGTTACCAACCTGAACATCCCGCGTACGGACAAACAGGAAATCTACGACTTCATCGTCTCCGAAATGGCGGATGCGGCTGAGACCGGTCTGAAGTCAGCAGCCGACCTTGCTTATAAGCCGGGACGTATCTCCCAGTCTACCGCATGGGGCATACTGGCACGTGTCTATCTGTTCCGTGCAGGCGAGCACTACCGCGAAGACCGCAATGCCACACAGGCCGAGAAGAAGGACTATTTCGAAAGAGCCAGCTTCTACGCCCAGAAAGTAATGACTGCCGGACACAAACTGGCTGCCAACTACTGGGACCCTTTCATCGATATGTGTTCCGACAAGTATAATACCACTGCCAACGAAAGTATCTGGGAAGCCGAATTCGCAGGCAACAACACTTCGGATACACAGGCGGAAGGCCGTATCGGTAACATCATCGGACTTGCCGGCCCCGATATGTCTTCCAAAAGCGACGTGGTAGGATCAAAAGACCCCGGATATGCTTATGCCTTCATCTACAGCACTCCGAAACTGTACAACCTTTATGTGAACAACGGTGACACCAAGCGTTTCAACTGGAGCATCGCACCGTTTGAATACAAAGAAGCCGGAGGTAAGAATACAGGGGTAACCCATCGTGAATTTGAGCAGGGCAAACTTGCTGAAGTAATGTCTCAATACGGTCAGGAACGCGGAACTTACCAGTACGCAGGTGACACAGAAAAGACCACAGCCACCAAGAACTACAGCCGTATGTGCGGCAAGTACCGCCGTGAATACGAAGCGGACAAGAAAGACAAGAACTATACGGCTATCAACTTCCCCATCCTGCGCTATGCAGACGTACTGCTGATGATCGCAGAAGCGGAAAACGAAGCGAATGACGGTCCTACCGCGCTGGCTTACCAATGTCTGAAGGAAGTAAGAGACCGCGCCGGTCTGAGCGAGCTTTCCGACATGACGCAGGCAGAATTCCGCCAGACCGTAAAAGATGAACGTGCCATGGAACTTTGTTTCGAATACACCCGCCGTTTCGACCTGATCCGCTGGGGTGAGTATGTAAAGAACATGAGAGCGCTGGTGACCGAAGCACAATCCGGCAATAACTGGACGCAGGGACCGACCAACGTATATACATACTTCAACATCTCCAGCACATACAACTACTTCCCGATTCCGGATGCGGAAATGAGTGTGAACAAAGATATCACACAGAACAATCCGGGTTGGTAATCAAAGTATTCATCCATAAAAGCATCATAGATTATGAAAACATATAAACTCATAGCCATCTGTATAGCGAGCCTCTTCTTCGGGGCTTGCAGCGACGGGCTGGACGAAGCGGTAGGCTTGCACGTAAAAGTAGCAACCAACGAAAATGTAAGTTTCGACGGACAGATCATTACTGCCAAGAAGGGCACTCCGATAGAGTTCATCCTTTCGGGCGATCCGGATTTCCTGACCTTCTTCAGTGGAGAAGCAGGCAGCAAATACGAGTATCGCGAACGCGAAACGGTTGATCCTTCACAGATCAAGTCGTCCACACTGAACTTCTCTATCTGGTTCCAGTATGGAAACCCAAGCACGACATTAGAGAAACACGTGTATATATCCGACGAATTCACCGGATTATACAAGGATAATTTCGAAGCCGACTCTTTGCTTGTAGAGCAATTCGAGAAGGACGGTAAATGGAAAGAACTGGTTCCACAATCCTCCTTCCCCACAGCGGCGGTAGGTAATGCTGATCTTGCCACTCCATACAGTTTCGATATGAAAGAGTACATGGGCAAACGAATTGCCATCGCCATTTGCTACCGGGGTATTGACAATACCGTAGCACAGTCAAAGATGTACTTTGAGCAGATGCGCATCAACAATGTGATGACCAGCGGACAGGAAACTGAATATTCTGCCGGTTCTTTCGGTTTCACTCCGGTCAACATGAAGAACAAATGGAACCTGAAAGATCAGACAGGCATGACCAATGACCGTGAATACGGAACGGTTACAAACAACACATCCGGTATCTGGAACCTGACAGGTGTAGGCGGTGGCTCCTTCTTCATCCATAGTACCAATGCAAATGATCCGCTGAAATACAGCTGGCTGGTCTCTGACCTGATCACCGTCAACTCTTGCAGCCCCGATCAGGGAACAAAGGTGAAGGATATCACTCAGAGTCTGAGCTCCTATACATATACGTACAACGAGATTGGTATTTACAACGTAACGTTCCTCGCCAGAAATGCCAATATCGACCACTCATCTACTACTACCTACCACATGGTTGTGAACGTAGTAGAATAACAATCAACGAATAAAATAATAACTAATACATTATATCTATGAATTACTTTAAATCAATCATGTTAACCGCATTTGCGCTGTTTGCATTGGCAGCGTGCGATACAGACGACTTGAGAGACGATGTTGACAATCTGAAAGACCGTGTAGCGTCTCTGGAAGCACAAGTCAGTCTATTGAACGATAACATGACAGCTATCAAGCGATTGCTTGAAGGTGGTCAGACTATTACAGAAGTGACAAATACAGACGGTACATATAAACTGAAACTGAGCAACGGAGAAACCATCTCACTGACACAAGGCTCAAAGGGAGAAGTGGCTTATCCTGAAATTACCGTCAATGACGAAGGCCAATGGGTAGTGAACGGTGAAGTGCTGATGCAGAACGGTACACCTGTTCAGGCTGTAGGAACTCCCGGTAAAGACGGTATAGCTCCCAAGTTCCGGATTACGGACGAAGGAAGCTTCTGGCAGGTGAGCTATGATAACGGAGCGAACTGGGAAGATGTACTCGATACAGACGGACAAAAGGTATCCGCTGTCAGCGATGGTTCCGGAGGAAGCAGTGCAGACTCTTTCTTTGAGGAAGTATATGTAGACTCAACCGGAGAATTCTTCGTGATCAAACTGAAAGGACAGACGGAAGCCATCTCTATACCTATCGTGAAAGACCTGTTGTGCGAAATCACCGAACCGGAAACCGGAATGAAGAACGGATACTGGGAAATCGGCTATGGCAAGACTGCTACTACGACTGTGAAAGTGAAAGGTGAAAACGTCATCGTTACTGCTCCCGCCGGCTGGGTGGCTACCGTAAGCGAAGCGGATGAAAGCACTAATGTAGCTACATTGAGCATCACAGCTCCGGCAAGTGCCGTTGCCAATACACGTGCAACAGCGGACAATGGAGCGGACGTAACCGTGCAAGTGAATAAGGGTGCCAGCTGGGCAGTTGCCAAGATTCAGGTGAAGGCTGTAGAGGTGGTTGACAGCTACTATGCCGTATACAATGCAGGAGGAAATATTACGATCAATGGTATTGAAGTAAACCAAACTAAATTCCCGGATGCAACTTATATTGAATCCAATCAGGCAGTGACCAAAGAAGGAATTTACTTTATCAAGGAAGGAGTCACAATAAATTATACAGGTACAGGCAGTGTCCAAAACCTGATCTTCATTGGCGACAACTCACAGAAAAGCAGCACAGTCAATGTTGATGTTCAAATCAAACTGGTACAGACTTCAGGTGAAGGACATTTCTTATGCAAGAACATCGCATTAGTAGGAACCAGTACCTTGAACAATCAGATATTCACATATAATACAGATAATAATCCGTTTAAATATGTAGCTTTTGACCAATGTCAGATAACTCCTTCCGCAGGGAAACACATCCTATACTTGAGTTCCAACACCCGTAGCATAGAAAACTTCAGTATGGAAAATTCTACCTTCAAATCTGAATCAGCCAATCAGAAGTATATCATCAGCCTCGGAGCGAGCACTAGTCAGGACTACAAGAATATTGTATTCAAAAACAATGTATTCTATTGTCCTGAAGGAAAGGTCAATCAGTTTGGCCTATTTGTCGGAAGTAAAGCCGGTATAGCTAACTGTGTACTTGAAAACAACACATTTGTCAATTTGGAAACTGCAACAACGGGAATGGTATATGTAGATAAGCTGGCTGACATTTCTGTAAAGAACAATATCTTCTGGACAAATACAGCAGGAGCAAATGCCTGCATTATTTTCCGCCCTGTTACAACATCCCCTTCCGGAACGACTTGTGTAAACAACATTGTTTATAAGACAATGACATTCAACTGGCAGATGTTCTATGGAGGTAAAGCTCCATTTGAAAGCATGGAGCAACTTAATATACTAGAAGCCAATCCGTTCGACGGCGGCACCTTCGACCTCGCCAACGGTATTTTCGTTCCGAATGCAGAATATGCCGAATACGGTGCAACCAACTAATATTGACTAACGTATGAAAAAAGTAATATCAATCATATGTATCACCCTCCTCGTCGCACTTTACTCGTGCGACGAACGGGATGATCTACGCTCCGACATTGACGACCTGACAGAACGGGTGGCCAACCTGGAAGCGAGCATAGAACAGATGAACTCGGACATCAGCAACTATCAGCAGATGGTTGAAGGGAAAATTCTGGTGGTGGGGTACAGTAAAGATGAGCAGGACAACTATACCATCGAACTGAGCAACGGCGAAACCGTAACCATATACAGCGGCAAAGTAGACATGAACGACATGCCTTTGTTCAGCGTCAACGCATCAGGCCACTGGGCGTATACCATCAACGGCATGACCACCGAGCTGCTTGTAAACGACAAACCGGTAAGCGCCATCCCCGAAACAGGAACAGCAGGGGTAACTCCGAAGCTGAAAGTAGATGCAAACGGCTTCTGGCTGATTTCTGTCGATAACGGAAGCACCTGGAACAAACTGGGCAACAACCAGATCGCCGACGGAACGCAAGCCGTTGCCAACGCAAGCTCGCTGTTCAGCAATGTAACCATTGACGAAGCTACCGGACAGATCACCTTTACCATACGTGCCGACAACAGCCAGGTGAAGGTTCCTATCTACGGAAAAGACTTCTACCTGACCATCGAATACGAAGGTACAGCCACTTTCGGTCTGGGACAAAAGCAGGAATTCGTGGTAGAACAAGCCAACGTGGAAACAGCCACCATCGAAAACCAGACATGGGGCGTGAAACTGACAGAAAACAAACTGATTGTCACCGCACCTAAAACGAATGTACAAGGAAAAGTATACGAGGAACAGATTTACATCAAGATATTCTCGAAAGAAGGCTACTGCCGGGTAGTGAAGCTTCCGGTGAAACTGCTGACTACGGAAATAGATGCCAGCTCGGCTTTAGCCTGGCAACGCTTCAAACAGGGAGAAAACAATGTGCTGCTCGACTATTCGTATGCCGGATATAATCATGGAGAAAGTGCGCCGCAAGGCGCATTTTCTTTAGGATACCAAGTGATCAACGTAAAGGAACGCATGACTTCCAAAAACATGACTGCCCGCGAAGCGCTGATCAACATCCTGCAGGAGAATAACATGACGAAAGTGAACGGAACCAACAAGATGAATGCCAACGCGAAGATTGTGATCTACTTCCCCGCAGGAGACTACGTTCTTCACAACGACGACGACAATACGCGCGACGAAAGCAAGCAGAAAGATGCCGTAGACTCGAAAAACAACAATGTCAGCAACGGCATTGAAATCTATGGCGGTAACTTTGTAATCAAAGGTGACGGTCCCGACAAAACACGGCTGATTATGGAGACACCTCATCTGCCGACAAGCATCAGCAACCTCAGTTCATCGCCTGTTCTGCTGGCAATCAAGCACACGAACGGTCCGAACAACGCCGGCAACTCTCCCCAACTTGCTTCCGTCACCGAGAATGCACAACGCGGAGACTTCACCGTAAAAGTCAGCGGGACCACCGGGATTTCTTCCGGCCAGTGGGTGCAGTTACGTCTGCGCAGCGGAGACAGGGAGTTGGTGAAAAAAGAGATCGGCCCGATTGCCCTCAATGAGAACTGGGCGATAGCGAAAGCCCCTATCTCCATCAACCAGAACGCTGACGACCAGTACGGAGTCAAAATCACCGAGTTCCATCAAGTGAAATCCGCCGCAAACGGCAAGATCACTTTCTACGAACCGATCATGCACGATATCGACATCAAGTATAACGATACCGAAGGATGGGAAATCCGCACATACAAGTACCTGGAAAATGTCGGTGTAGAAGACCTCAGCTTTGTAGGAAATGCATTGGACGGCTACGCCCACCACGGAGAAGGCCATGCCGAACAAGCTAAGGTAGGCTGGCAATACGACGGAGCCTACAAACCGTTGCTCTTACAACGTGTAGTCAATTCATGGGTACGCAACGTCCACTTTGAGAGTGTC